>QMCD01000170.1_pt1 | contig 47100 bp, 35 predicted proteins | sample 1821841 | NCBI WGS metagenome assembly QMCD01 (sample SAMN01991225, study PRJNA193472) | Termite gut metagenome, whole genome shotgun sequencing project. | isolation source: worker | host: Macrotermes natalensis
TTATAAGTAGAAGGCTAACTATCTATAAGTAGATCACTAACTATCTATAAGTAATTGACTTGTTACCTGTAAGTAGTTGACTTACCCTGCCCGGTTTTTCCCTTCGATCCGGCTTTTCAGGAGATATTTTGCTCTAAAATAAATGTAAGTATTTCGATATCACGCTATCAGCCTGATACTTAACTGCTTTTCACTCGCGTATTTCCAGCCGTCCCTGTCTTCGGGCGGAAATATCGCATTCTCAGGCGATTAAAAATACAAAGTGTCAGTTGGTTTACAAAATGATAGTTTAGCGGAGCGGAGCGGAGTAGTGATTAGTGATTAATGATAAGTGATAAGTGGTTAGTGATTAGTGATTAGTGATTAGTGATTAGCAAGAGTATCTCTATTCTCCTCCTCCCGGGAGGAGGAGTACCCCGAAAGGGGGGAGGTGGTAGGCAAGAAAGAATTCCTTAGAGTTATGATTAATCGGTATTTGTTTTACCTACCACCTCCCCCTTCGGGTACTCCTCCTCCCAGGAGGAGGAGAATAGAGATACTCTTGCTAATCACTAAACATTAATCACTAAACATTAATCACTAATCACTAAACATTAATCACTAAACACTAATCACTACTCCGCTTCACTAAATCATCACTTAAGAGTAAAGAATCCGCGTTCGTCCGCATCGTCCGCGTAGCCATTTGAACCTGATAAGTAAGTAATTGCCGGATGAAGGATAAAGAAAGAGGGAAGCTTTTTAACGGCTTCCCTCTTCAATGTTTTGCTGCAAGTAACGGATTACTTACGCAGACCAAGCTCCTTAATGATAGCGCGGTATCTTGCGATGTCGCGGTCTTTCAGGTAATTCAGCAACGCACGGCGTTTGCCTACCAACATAGTCAGAGCTCTTTCAGTACTATAATCTTTTCTGTTGAGCTTAAGGTGCTCAGTCAGGTGAGCAATACGGTAGGAAAACAAAGCTATCTGAGACTCAGCTGATCCAGTATCAGAGTTAGACTTTCCGTATTTGCCGAAGATTTCTTGCTTTTTAGCAGCGTCTAAATACATAACTTTAAATTAAAATAAAATATAATTGTTCTTACAGGGGTGCAAAGATAAAGATAATCTTTTATACTGCAATACTATTCAGGGAAATTTTCTTGTGAGGCTCCTGCTATCTAACTCAAAATTCGTACCTTTGCGCCCAAATAATAGGTATTGTATGCAAAATATTAGAAACATTGCAATCATTGCCCATGTCGACCATGGGAAAACGACGCTCGTCGATAAGATGCTTCTGGCAGGAAATCTCTTCCGCAGTAATCAGAGCACAGGTGAATTAATGCTGGATAACAACGACCTGGAACGTGAGCGAGGAATAACGATTCTATCTAAAAACGTTTCCATCAATTACAAAGGAACCAAAATCAACATCATTGATACTCCGGGGCATAGCGACTTTGGAGGTGAAGTGGAACGTGTGCTGAACATGGCGGACGGGTGCATCCTCCTGGTAGATGCTTTCGAAGGTCCCATGCCGCAGACGCGTTTCGTTTTACAGAAAGCTCTGCAGATTGGTCTGAAACCCATTGTTGTTGTGAATAAGGTAGACAAGCCCAACTGTCGTCCGGAAGAAGTGTATGAAATGGTGTTCGACTTGATGTTCAGTCTGGAAGCTACGGAAGACCAGCTGGACTTCCCCGTTATCTACGGTTCGGCAAAGAACAACTGGATGAGTACGGACTGGAAAACACCCACCGACAATATCTTCGCATTGCTGGACTGCATCGTGGAGAACATCCCGGCGCCCCAACAATTGGAAGGCACTCCGCAAATGTTGGTCACCTCTTTGGATTATTCCTCTTATACCGGACGTATTGCCGTAGGCCGTGTGCACCGTGGTACGCTGAAAGAAGGTATGAATGTGTCTCTGGCAAAGCGAGACGGTGGCATCGTAAAGTCGAAGATTAAAGAGCTGCACACTTTCGAAGGTCTGGGACGTACGAAGACAACTGAAGTCTCCTCAGGTGATATCTGTGCGCTGGTTGGTATCGAAGGATTTGAAATCGGAGATACGGTTTGCGATTTTGAGAATCCGGAGGCATTGCCGCCCATTGCTATTGATGAGCCTACGATGAGCATGTTGTTCGCAATCAACGATTCTCCTTTCTTCGGTCGCGATGGCAAGTTCGTGACTTCACGCCATATCCACGACCGTCTGATGAAGGAATTGGATAAGAATCTTGCTCTGCGTGTGAGTAAGAGTGAGGAAGACGGGAAATGGACTGTTTCCGGTCGTGGCGTACTCCATCTTTCCGTATTGATTGAAACGATGCGCCGCGAGGGTTATGAACTTCAGGTAGGTCAGCCACAGGTTATCTTTAAAGAGATTGCCGGTGTGAAGCATGAGCCTATTGAGGAACTGACCGTGAATGTTCCCGAAGAGTATGCCAGCAAGATTATAGATATGGTAACCCGCCGTAAAGGTGAAATGGTGAAGATGGAAACTGCCGGTGAGCGTGTGAATCTGGAATTCAATATGCCTTCGCGCGGTATCATCGGTTTGCGTACCAATGTACTGACCGCTTCTGCCGGCGAGGCCATCATGGCGCACCGCTTTAAGGAATATCAACCTTATAAAGGTGAGATAGAACGTCGCACTAACGGTTCCATGATAGCCATGGAAACAGGAACTGCCTTTGCCTACGCCATTGATAAGTTACAGGATCGTGGCAAATTCTTCATCTTCCCGCAAGACGAAGTGTATGCCGGGCAGGTGGTAGGCGAGCACTCCCATGATAATGACCTGGTGATTAACGTAACGAAATCCAAGAAGCTGACCAATATGCGTGCTTCGGGTTCGGATGACAAAGTACGTCTCATCCCGCCCGTACAGTTCTCTTTGGAGGAAGCGTTGGAGTACATCAAAGAGGATGAGTATGTGGAGGTTACGCCCAAAGCGATGCGCATGCGTAAGGTTATTCTGGATGAGATAGAGCGGAAGCGGGCGAATAAGAGCTGAATGTTAGCTGTATAGCTTTGTGTCAAGAGTGGCACAATGTCATAATTCTTTAGACGCAGATAACGCGGATGAAGCGGATTTAAAAGGCTTAGTTGTTAAACCAAAAATCCGCGTCATCCGCGTTATCTGCGTCTAAACAATGTCTTATCTCAGGTCTCAATCAATAAACCTCACCTTCTCCGCATTCCTTGGTTTAGCAGCCGGTGCCTCATCCGGATACCCGAATGCGATGCAATACAGCAAGTCATAACCTTCCGGAATATCCAGCTTCTTCATATATTCGGCAGCTTCAGGAGTTGAAGTCATAAAGCGGGAAGGACCGCCCAGGCAGCAAGAGCCGATACCCATAGACCAAGCCGAAAGAATCATATTCTCACCCAGCAAACCGCAGTCTATCTGTGATAAATCATAAGATTTATCATTGGCAATGAACACTACCGTAGGAGCGTAAAACAAGTTCTTGAAGTTAGGATTCTCCGCAGCTTTAGGATTCTTCTGCTTATAGATTTCCGTAATGCCGTTAATGAATTCCGGATTATCCACTACCCGTATTGCCCATGATTGTTTATTCTGTCCGTTGGGAGCGTTGATACCGCAGTTCAGAATAATCTGCATCGTGTCTCTATTCACTGCCTGCGGTTTGTACTTGCGGATACTGCGGCGTGACATGATGTTTTCGATCACTGCATTTTCTTTACTGTCATTTGCACACGTGGTTTCACTCTCTTTCTGTACTTGCGTGCCGCAACTACAGAACAACAGCAGGCTGACACCTGCCAACATTAATCTAATACTTTTCATATTACTTCGTTTGATTATTGGTATTTGCAAATCTAACAAAAAAAGATTAATACTGAGAAGGTTACTTAAGAAAAGAGATGTTTTTTTAGATTAAACGAAGATATGTAAGCGCCAAATCTTGCAACGGTTTGAACTATCTATACTAAAAGAGGGATGCATCAAAAGTGACGCACCCCTCTTTCTTAATATCTAAACTGTTTTTATTCAGATCAGAGCTTCGGGCCAGCAGCAACCAGTGCTTTACCGGCTTCGTTACCTGTGAACTTAGCAAAGTTCTTGATGAAACGACCGGCCAGATCTTTTGCTTTTTCTTCCCATTGGCAAGAACATTCGTAAGTATCACGAGGATCAAGAATCTTCGGATCTACGTTGGGCAATTCGGTAGGAACTACAAAGTCGAAGTACGGAATAACCTTAGTAGGAGCCTTGTCGATAGCACCGTCAAGGATAGCGTCGATGATGCCGCGAGTATCTTTGATGGAGATACGCTTGCCGCTACCGTTCCAACCGGTGTTTACCAAGTATGCCTTAGCACCTGATTTTTCCATCTTCTTCACCAATTCTTCTGCATACTTAGTGGGGTGCAAGCTCAGGAAAGCAGCGCCGAAGCAAGCAGAGAATGTAGGAGTCGGTTCAGTGATACCACGTTCCGTACCGGCCAACTTAGCAGTGAAACCGGACAGGAAGTAATATTTAGTTTGTTCAGCATTCAGGATAGATACCGGAGGCAATACACCGAATGCATCGGCAGACAAGAAGATAACTTGTTTTGCAGCCGGACCTTTAGATACCGGTTTAACGATGTTCTCAATGTGATTGATAGGATAAGAAACACGAGTGTTTTCTGTTACGCTCTTATCGGCGAAGTTGATTTTACCGTCAGCATCAACAGTTACGTTCTCCAACAGAGCGTCACGTTTGATGGCGTTGTAGATATCCGGTTCGCTTTCTTTATCGAGGTTGATAACCTTGGCATAGCAACCGCCTTCGAAGTTGAACACACCTTCGTCATCCCATCCGTGTTCGTCGTCACCAATCAACAGACGTTTCGGGTCAGTAGACAGTGTAGTCTTACCTGTACCGGACAGACCGAAGAAGATAGCGGTGTTTTCGTGGTTCATATCTGTGTTTGCAGAACAGTGCATAGAAGCCATGCCGTTCAGCGGAAGCAGATAGTTCATGTAAGAGAACATACCTTTCTTCATTTCGCCACCGTACCAAGTGTTCAGGATAACCTGAATCTTTTCAGTCAGGTTGAATACAACGGCAGTTTCTGAGTTCAGACCCAGTTCCTTGTAGTTCTCAACCTTAGCCTTGGAAGCGTTCATGATAACGAAATCGGGTTCACCGAAGTTAGCCAGTTCTTCAGCTGTCGGACGGATGAACATATTTGTTACGAAGTGAGCCTGCCATGCCACTTCCATGATGAAGCGCAGTTTCAGGCGAGAGTTTGGGTTGGTTCCGCAGAATGCGTCAACTACGAACAGTTTCTTGTTGGAAAGTTCTTTAGTTGCTAATTCCTTGCAAACTTGCCAGCATTTTGCGTCAACAGGCTTGTTGTCGTTTTTGTATTCTTCAGATGTCCACCATACAGTATTCTTGCTGGTTTCGTCCATAACGAAGAATTTATCTTTGGGAGAACGGCCGGTATAAACACCGGTCATAACGTTTACAGCACCCAGTTCTGTTACCTGACCTTTTTCAAAACCTTCCAAACCCGGTTTGGTTTCTTCTGCGAAAAGTACGTCGAATGAAGGGTTGTGAAGAATTTCAGTCACCCCTGTAATACCGTACTTGCTTAAATCTAAATTTGCCATTTTGCTTTAATGAATTAAAATTTAATATTGGTTTATTTATTATTTCTTAGCTTACTTTCTTGGTTTGTTTTCTCTTTGTTACCTGATATTTTTCAAGGGAAACCGGAGCGGTTAGAGTCACTTTTCAAACAATCCCTTGTTTTCCGCGTACAAAAGTAATATTTTCTTTGGAAACGCGTATCTGATTAAAGAAACTTTTCTTTAATCAGATGTCTTTTATAACTCCATAACAATAACTGTAAACTGAATGTTGCAAATTGAATAAGAAATCGTTTACTTTGCGCATATAAATTCAGTCAATAGTATGAAGATTATCAATTTTGCCGAGACAAACTCCATCCTGAACAAGTATGTTGCCGAGATAAGGGATGTGCAAATACAGGGCGATCGTCTTCGCTTCCGGCGTAACATTGAACGTATCGGAGAAATTATGGCGTATGAAATGAGCAAGGCATTTGCCTATTCCTCCAAAGACATTCAAACGCCGCTGGGCATAGCGCCTGTGCAGACGCCGGACAACGAGCTGGTGATAAGCACTATCCTGCGTGCGGGTCTTCCTTTCCATCAGGGGTTTCTTAGTTACTTCGACTATGCGGAGAATGCTTTCGTTTCCGCTTACCGTAAATATAAGGATACGCTGAAGTTTGATATCCATATCGAATACATCGCCTCGCCGCGCATTGACGGAAAGACGCTGATTATCACAGACCCCATGCTGGCAACGGGCAGTAGCATGGAACTGAGTTACCAGGCTATGCTGACGAAAGGGCATCCGGCAGAGATACACGTTGCGTCCATTATCGCCAGCCGCCGGGCGGTAGAGTATATTGCCGACAAACTTCCCTCAGACAAAACAACAATCTGGTGTGCTGCCATCGACCCGGAGATTAACGAGCACTCGTACATCGTTCCTGGATTGGGAGACGCCGGCGACCTGGCTTTTGGTGAAAAGGAATGAGACTACTACCGTATGAATAATGCAGGCTAATGCCAAGCAAAATCGAAACGGTTTCTTGTGTGGTAGTTGAAATTTATGACTATGAATCTTCACCTCGCCCAATCCCCGCCGGGAACATGCTCTGAGAGGGGGTAGGAACAGTCGTATACTGACCCTATCTCAGTCGTATACTTAGGGTATCTCAGTCGTATACTTAGGACACCTCAGTCGTATACTTAGGGTACCTTACTCCGGGAGTGAAATAGAGAAGAGTGTCCAAGGGGGTGTATTTGTATCCTTTTACAAATAAATAGTCAGGCACGGACTACGCGGATTACACGGCTTTTTCTCTTAAGCGGCATTATTCAGGCTGTAGGAGTTAAAGGAGTTATCTCCTAACAAAGTGATAACTCCTTTTATAGCATATATTCTTATTCCACAGGCGGTACATCCGAGATACTGCCGTAGCGGTGATACTCGAATGATATGCTTTGTTCCTTAATATAATGTATAAGCTCCACCCGTCCGTTCTTCACCGGTCTTGCCGTAGCGATATACTTATCCGTGCGGGCGGCTTCCACGTACATCTCCATCGGAATGTCGGCGCTACAAGTGCGGATGCGTTCGTAATCCTCCATCGTTTTGAGGAACTCGTCCAATGATTCCTTCCTCAGCTTGCAACCGGTAGAGGCCAATGCTGCCGTGCGGTCATCATCCGGATTGAAACTGATAGTCAGCGGCGTATGGCAAAGAGTGGCGGCAAGCGCTATCATTTCCGCTTCTTCATTGCTATCGCCCGGGAAAAGGCGGAGCGCCATATTCTTCAACGGCAGATAGCGGAATGCGTTCTGTTCTCCGTGCAGATTGTTGACATCGCGGGCATGGGCAAATTCTTCCTGATGGGCATGGGCATAGCTTAGCTTGTAGATTGTGGTGCTCTCCGGTTTATCGAAGATGTTCACGAAGCAGGCGCAGTAGTTGGGGCCTCCCGCCTTTACACCGCCACCGAAGGCAGACAGCTTCATCCCACCGAAAGGCTGGCGGTTGACGATGGCTCCCGTAATACCGCGGTTGATATAGAGGTTACCCGCCATGACAGTGTCTTTCCAGAGCTTCTGCTCGTTCTCGTCCAGACTTTGCAGGCCGGACGTCAGACCGTAATCCAGACCATTCACTAACGCTATGCCTTCCTGCAGATTTTCAATACAGGCTACGCTCAGCAGCGGGCCAAACAGCTCGGTGCCGAACGAGTAACTGCCCGGCTTCACTCCCCACTTCACGGTAGGCGCCAGCATATACTGTTTCTTGTCAATGAACCGAGGCGGAACTAACCAGGATTCTTCCGGCTCCAATGTCATGGCTTGCAACAGCTTGTCATTCCGGTTGGTAATCATCGGCCCCACTACGTTTCCGGCTTCCCATACGCTACCCACTTTCATGCTGGTGGCGGCGTCTTTCAGTTTGTCCCGGAAGCTCTTGTCCTCGTACACAGAACGTTCTACGAGTAGCAGTGAACAGGCGGAGCACTTCTGTCCGGCATTGCCGAAGGCAGAAGTAACGATGTTCATGATGGCGTGGTCGCGGTCGCCCGAAGCGGTAAGTATAATGGTGTTCTTGCCGCCGGTTTCGGCAGAAAGCGGAGTAGCCGGATTGCTGTGCGCAATGTTCCGGGCGGTATCTGTGCCACCGGTCAGGATAATATGTTTGATGGCGGGAGCGGTAGTCAGCTCTTTCAGGGCGGGGCGGTCGGTTATGATGACCTGCAACGCTTCTTTCGGCACGCCTGCCTCCCAGAAAGCCTTGGCAAACATCCAGGCTACGGGCGCCGCCACGGTTGCCGGTTTCAGGATAACGGTATTTCCGCCTGCCAGTGCGGCTACGATGCCGCCGACGGGAATGGCGCACGGGAAGTTCCACGGTGAGATAACAAGGATAGTTCCTTTCGGAGCAATATCCACATCGGGCAGTGCGGCGAACTTCCTCATCGTGGTGGTATAGAAGCGGGCGTAGTCGATGCCTTCGGACACTTCCACATCACCTTCCACTACTGTTTTGCCCGTTACGGCACACATGCAGCCTATCAGGTCGCCCCGCATATCGGCAAGGCGGTTGGCGGCTTCGAACATAATCCTGTGCCGCTCTTCCAGTGTGGTGTTGCGCCAGCCTGCCGGGTCTTGTTCTGCTATGTCGATGATTTGGCGTACCTGCTCCGCGTTGGCCTGCGACATTTCGCATACGCATACCTCGTCGTCCTGGCAGCGGTCCATGTACTTGTGCCGCTGTTCGCAAAGCACCGTTTCGGCTCCTATCTGCAGCGGGATGATTTCTGGTGTGTCAACCGGCGACTTCTTCCATTTGGCAAATATCTGCCGCACCCATTCCTGATTCTGCGGAAGGTCGAAGTCCGTATCCGGTTCATTGGCCATTGCATCGGCGGCGGACAGGGGAGTATAAGGCATCAGCCTGTTCTGCGTGCGGGTAGGTGTGTGCGAAACGCTGTCTTTCCTGCGGTAGGCTTCTTCGAACTGCTTCTGCAGGAAGTCCCATGTCTCGGTTCCGGGCTTCAGGTTGAAGGAGTGTGTCAGGAAGTTGTCGGGAGCCGTGTTTTCGTCCATACGGCGCACCAGGTAAGAAACAGCATTCAGGAAATGCTCATCTTTCACCACCGGGGCATACAGAATGACGTGATTCCCCAACTGGGCTTGCGCACGCCATACGTGGTCTGCCATGCCTTCCAGCATCTCGAATGTCATGTGCTCTGAGCTACCGCACTTCTGGCTCAGCAGGTAGGCATACGCAATGGTGAACAGGTTGTGCGAAGCTACGCCGATGTGAAGCGCCCGGGCGTTTTCGGGCAACAGGGCGCGTTCCAGTATATGCAGATAGTTGGCATCCACGTCCGTCTTGGTGGGAAGTATGGGGTTGGGCCAGCCGCGCAGGGAAGAGATTACGGTTTCCATTTCCAGGTTGCACCCCTTTACGAGGCGCATCTTGAGCGGTGCGCCTCCATCTGCTATGCGTGCTTTGGCAAATTCCAGCAGTTCCGTCTGGAAGTCGTAAGCATCGGGAAGATAGGCCTGCACTACGATTCCTGCCGTGTAGTCCTTGAATTCGGGTTTGCTCAGCACCGCCTTGAACAGCCGCAGTGTGAAGTGCGCATCCTTATATTCCTCCATATCCAGGTTGACAAACTTCACATGCTTCGTTCCTTTTTCATCTATATAGGGAAAATCTATCGCTTTCCGGTACAGGGCAGACATGCGCTTCACCAGTTCGGGGAAACTTTCTTCATAATTCAGGGCGTGCGTCTGGGCGTAGATGCCGGATATCTTTACGGAAATGTAGTTGATGTCCGGAGCTTCCAGCGCTTCCAGGTAGTGATGATAGCGATGGTCGGCTTCTCCGTTTCCCAGCACTACTTCTCCCAGGAGGTTTACGTTTTGTCCGATGTGCTGCTGTGCGCGGTCGGCAAGATGCCGGGTGAGCTTGGGGCGCGCCTCGTTAAGAATAACTTTGGATGTATCCATGCGCAGGCGTTTCTTTATGATGGGTATGGCTATAAAGTCGAAATGATGTCCGAAGGCTTGATACATTTTAAAAAGAAAAGCATCCCGTTTGTTCAGGAATTGAGGTACTCCGTAGCGGTCTATCAGGGTTTTTATGCGGACGGCAAGTTTCTTACGGTCGCGTATCTGTGACGATTCGTCGAGCATCTTCACCAGGAACTTCTTGTCCTGCGGGCGTTGCACCATGACGGCGTATTTATGCTGTTCCCGGCGTTCTTCGTCTGTTATGGTTTGCTCACACGTGTTATATAGCTTCAGTACCCATTCTTGTACTTCGGCTATGGAAGGGTTATTATTCATAATATATTCATGTTTTGGTAAATGAAAGAAAAATGAAATCACTTGTGAACCTGTTTGTTCTATAGTATGAATAACGCGAATCAGTAGTTAAAAGGGGTATCGCTTCGCCCGGTAATTAGAGGAATTAAAGCGATGATCTTACTACTGATATGCAGAGTTAAAGCATAAACGGAGTATCGGTTTTAGCTATTAAGCCTGTTGGGGGCTGATAACTCCCAGGCAAAGCAATAACTCCTTAACTTCTGACTTGCATTAATATAAGGATACTCAAAACAATTTCTGAACAGGTTCTGAAATTATGAATGGAAGGTGGGGCTGAACATTACGGCACGATACCGGTGCAAGGTCTGGAGAGCTTGCTGCGAAAACCGGTCGAAGAGGAGTTCTCTGTCCATAGTACGTGTTCTGTTTAAAGGTTGATATATGTCCGATGCAAATATACACTAATTCTTTTATACTCAAAGGAAAAGGAAGAGAAAATTAGAGTAACCGCATCAAAAATAAATATAGGAAATGTATAGGAATAAGATAAAAAGCTTCGCTAAACCATCATATAAGAAAAAAGAATCCGCGTTCGTCCGCTTAATCCGTGTCGTCCGCGTATCCATTCTCTTCGCTAACCTGAATAATGCAAGCTAAACTATCATTTTGTAAACCAAGTGACATTTTGTATTTTTGACCGGCTGAGAATGCGATATTTCCGCCCGGATGTCCGCGTGGCTGGAAATACGCGAGCGAAAATCAGTAAGTGACAGGCTGACAGCGCAATATCGAAATACGTACATTTATTCTGGAACAAAATATCTCCTGAAAGTGGGTTAAGAAAGGAAAAAACGGACAGGATGAGTCAACTACTTGTAAGTAACGAGTCAACTACCTATAGGTAGTGAGCCATCTACTTATAGGTAATTAGTGTTTTACTTATGGGTAGTTGATGTTCTACTTATAAGTAGTTAGCATTTCATCCCTTAGTAACCGGCTGTTTTGCATAAATAGTTTGTAAATATACAACATGATGCATAAATACCGCATCATTATTCTTTATTTATTCATCAAGTACACTAAAAGATGAATTAACGAATCAAAGCATGTTACGAAAAGCAGGATAATGCTATCATAATGAATACAAACAATGACCATTCATTGTCATTTAGATATTCCCGCTCATAGGAAATATCAACGATCCAGCCACGGCTCAGGATTCAGCTTTTCTTTCTCTCTTCGCAACTGAAAATGCAACACCGTGCGCCCGTTATCGGAAGCATCCGAGAATATCTGACCGAGGTTCTGCCTGGTTGTGACATTGTCCCCACTCTTGACCGAAGCGGAAGACAAGTTGCAATAAACGGATATATAATCCCCGTGGCGGATAAGAATATTGAAAAGACCGTTCAGTTGGAAGACAGCGGCAACTTTCCCGTTAAATATAGCGCACGCCTGCGCACCGGGTTTCCCTTGAATATCAATGCCTTTGTTATCTAACTTGACATTGCGCAACCCCTCCACATTATACTGACCGTAATGACTGGTAATAATGAAAGATCCGGTAATAGGCATCGGCAACTTCCCTCGGTTGGCGGCAAAGTTACCCGACAATTCACGGTCTGCCTTATCCATGGTAAACGTTTCGAGAGGTTCCGCCTTTTTGCCTGCTCCGGAAGAAGCCGTGGCCGGTTCCGATTCCTTTTCACCCGCTTTCTTGCGGGCAGCGGCCTCTTTGCGAGCCTCTGCCGCCGCACGTTTACGGGCTTTTTCTATTTCTTCAGCTATCAACCTGTCTATACGGGCATTCAGCTGATTGGCTTCTTTCCGCTTTTGGGCTAACTCGTTCTGCAGACCACGCTGCTTTTTCTGTAGACTGGTAATCAGTGTACGTTTTTCTTTCTCCTGTACTTCCAGCTTCTGTTTTTCGGTCTCACGCTCTTTCAGCAGGTCGGTTTTGGCAGTCTTTACCTGCTGGAGTTCAGTTTTCTTTTTGTTTACCTGCTCCTGTTTCTTCAGAATTTCCTGTCCCTGCAACCGCTGGTAATCGGCATATTCGCGTACGTAACGCATGCGGCGATAAGTATGCTCCAATGTTTTGGCGGAAAGAATGAACAGAAGTCTATCCTGAATAGAACGGTTCTTATACAGATACTGAACAGAGGTTTCGTACTTCTTTTTCTTATCTTTCAAGTCACTCTGAAGACGCACCAACTCGCGTTCCTGCGTAGACAATTCACGGTCAATCGTTTCTATATCCTTATTTATGGTTAGGATATAACGTTTGCGTTCTTCTATTTGCCCGGTCAGTGAGGCAAGGCCATTCAGTTGGCTGCCAACATCTTTCTTTGTAGTGTTCAATAAGGTTTCCGATTCTGCTATCTGCTTTTGCAAAGCGCCCCGCTTAGTCTCCAACTCCTTAATCAGTTTGTCGGATTGGGCGCAAAGCGGCATAACAGCCAGACAGAAACAACCTATCAAAGTACAAAGAAAGTATCTCATAATTTAGCCAACATCTCTAAGAGTTCAGTCCATTCAACCCTCGTATATCTGGAAGACACTTGAGTAGGGGTCAGTGAAATTTCCTTGTTCGAGAAATCAGAAAGTGTAATCTTCCCTTTCTCCAAAGATGGAATACCCAGTTCCTTTCCTGTCAGAGTAGCCTTTCCACCCTGCTTGGAAGCATTAAAAAGCATCTTCTCCAAATGGGCGAAATCCGCTTTTTTAGGCAAAACACCCTTTAGCTCCTGACGGGTGGCCTGCACATAACGCCTTCCCATACGGTCTATCACCAACACATAACCGGGGGTGACTTCAAGACGCGCCACTTCACTGTGGATTATGGGCATCACGAAAGAGAGTTGCATACACTGCCCGCTGACTAACTTCATAGTGCCGCTCACCGTTAATGCATCACCCTTATGAGGAATAGTCAACTGTACTTTGGACGACAAGAAACGTGGTTCATCCAAAGAGGCAACCGCCTTCCGGGGAGTCTTGCAACCGGAAAGTCCAATTACCATACTTAAAAAAAGTATCAGATGCAGGGCGCCAATATTCCCCGCTTTTCTATATTTGTTTTGCGACTTAATCATTCCGGTATGTATTTCTTTTTCTCTATTTTCTTTTCCAACATCTTTGATTTACTTCCCATCTCCAGTGCTTGCTTCCAATACTTCAAAGCACCTTCTACATCCCCCGTCATATAATAGATATCACCGCAATGCTCTACTATGACATCACTCTTTTCAGCATCATTCACCATGGCATCATCTATATAAAGGCGGGCTTCGGCATAATTACCTTTTTCGAATAATATCCAGGCGTACGTATCCAGATAGGTGGAGTTCTTCGGTTCAGCCTTCACGGTCTTATAACTCATTTCCTCCGCCTTGTCCAGGTCGCGACGCTCCAGGGAAAGATAGTAGGCATAGTTGTTCAGGGCGCTTATGTTCGCCGGATTATAGACCAATGCCGAGTCATAAGCAGCAAACGCTTCCGCATTCTGTTTTTTCGTATGATAGATGTCACCCATAATGGCATAGAAATGCGAAATAATATCCTTCTTACTATTGTCCGTAACGTTCGCCACTGCCTTTTGGCAAACGGCAAGAGCATCATCCGCCCGTTCAGCCTGATTATAACCCAAAGCCAGGTAGAAGTAAAACTCAGGCATATCAGGATTGGACTCGATACCTGCTTCACACAAACGGATTACTTCTTCACTATCTTCTTTACCAACAGCTTCTCCGAGAAGTGTCATACGGGCAGCCGTATTGGTAGGGTCAATATTCAACACCTGCTCAAGTACAGGCAATGATTTCTCATTCATCTTTTTGGCAAGGAGATATTGCGCATACAACATGGGCAACTGGGCGTCGTCATGATCCTGCTCCATGATGCGGTCGAAAAGGTTGATGACACGAATACTGTCGCCGCCTGCCTGTTCATTCTCTATAATAAACTGGCGCATTACATTCAACTTCGTATCGGAAGGCACTTTACTGTTTAGCAAAAGCGTATCCAGTTGTTGCTGATAAAGTTCTTTCTGTCCCGTCTGATCGTAGTAAGATGCCAGCGAATACATAGCCATCGCGTTATCCGGTTCTGCTGTCAGCACTTTCTTATACAAATTATACGCTTCTTCCTTTTTGCCGTTCTGCATATAAACATCGCCCAACACTATCTGGTAACGCACATCCATCGGATACTCTTCCACCAGGCTCTCTATCTCACGGAAAGCTTGCCGGTTATCTTTCATCTGCAGATAGATGCGGAATTTCTCCATACTGAGCTGTTCGCTTTTACCCGTCTTTTCTTCCAAACGGTTCAACGTAGCTATCACCTTTTCATACTTCTCCTGACGATTATAGATGTCCAGCAAGTTGTATAGGGACTCCAACTTCAAAGGGAAGCGTATCGACATATCTTCCAGCAATGCGCCCGCTTTGTCCATCTCGCCTTGTTGCTGATAAAAGCTCGCCAATCCCTGGCTATACCAATAATTATCCGGTTCATTCTTCACGGCCTTCTCCAGGGCGGCGCGTCCTTGAGGTATTTGCTTGAGGAACATGTAATATTGGGATATTTCAAACAAAGCCGATGAAGCGTCCGGATTAATCGCCAGGCAATGCTCCAGCAAATTAAAGGCGGCAGCATAATCTTTCTGTATCTTCAGCCGGGAAGACTCCAGAAAGAAATAATCATACTTACGTTGCTGTTCGGGCGTAAGAACCACCTGTGAGGCAGTTTCTTTCTGCTGCTTTTTTGCTCCCTGACGGGAAGTTCCGCACGACACAACCACTGCGCACAGCAACAATAGTGGCAGTATTCTAAATCTATTTTTCATCTTTCTTCCTATTTTGAATATGGAGACATTACACTCCCGTATGTCCGAAGCCTCCGGCACCGCGCACTGTTTCATCCAACACCTCTACCTGTTGCCATACCGCTTGCTCATGACGGGCTATCACCATCTGGGCGACACGTTCCCCATCTTCTACTACAAATATATCCGACGAAAGGTTCACGAGAATGATACAAACTTCACCACGGTAATCCGCATCGATTGTTCCCGGAGAATTCAGCACCGTAATGCCTTTCTTGATAGCAAGACCACTGCGGGGACGCACTTGTGCTTCGAAGCCTGCAGGCAGAGCTATATAAAGCCCTGTGGGAATCAGGCAACGTTGCATCGGGGCTAACGAAATAGGTTCCGAAAGATTAGCGCGTATATCCATTCCTGCGGAAAGTTCTGTTGCATAAGTCGGAAGCGGATGCTTCGATTTATTAATGATTTGTACGTTCAACATTTTACTTACAATTTAGTGGTTTACAATGCAGAGCTTCGCAGTGATTAGTGTTTAGTGATTAGTGATTAACAAGAGTATCTCTATTAGCTTCGCTGACAGCTTCTCTGATTTCTTTCACTAAGGTACGTTCTCCTCCTCCCGGGAGGAGGAGTACTCCGAGAGGGGGGAGGTGGTAGGCGAAAAGAGTTCCTTAGAGTTATGATTAATAGGTATTATTTTACCTACCACCTCCCCCCTTGCGGGGTACTCCTCCTCCCGGGAAGAGGAGAATAGAGATACTCTTGTTAATCACTAATCACTAAACACGAATCATTGCGAAGCTCTGCTTCGCTATATTATTATTTATAAAACTAAGCTCTTATTACTACTTAATTGATTTAACTGCTATTTTGTCTGCGAAAGTACTGATTTTGGGGCAAAATGTCATACATTTGCAGTTAAATAATAGTAACTTCAATCGTAAATCACTAAATCACAACTATCATGATGAACTGGAATACCCTTATCTCCGCCAAACGTTTCGGACTGGAAGAGTATCATGAAGAACGCATTGAAAACCGTTCCGAGTTTCAGCGTGACTATGATCGTCTGATATTTTCGGCTCCTTTCCGCCGTTTGCAAAACAAAACGCAGGTATTCCCTTTACCCGGCAGCGTATTCGTACACAATCGTCTGACACATAGTCTGGAAGTATCCTGCGTGGGCCGTTCATTAGGAAATGATGTTTCCAAAGCCCTTCTTGCCCGGCATCCGGAACTGCAAGATTCATTCCTGCCGGAAATAGGATCCATTGTTTCCGCCGCCTGTCTGGCACACGACTTGGGCAACCCGCCTTTCGGCCATTCCGGTGAACGCGCCATTTCCACCTACTTTTCAGAAGGGAAAGGACTGGCTCTGAAAGAGAAACAAGATAACGGGGAACAACTAACAGCCGCCCAATGGGAAGACCTCACTCACTTTGAAGGAAATGCCAATGCTTTCCGCCTCCTCACCCACCAATTTGAAGGCAGACGTAAAGGCGGGTTCGTTTTAACTTATTCCACACTTGCCGCTATCGTGAAATATCCTTTTTCGTCGAGCCTCGCCAACAAAAAGCCAAAATTCGGTTTCTTTACCACCGAAGAAGAGGGCTTCCGTCGCATTGCAGAAGAATTAGGCATGGAGCGTCTCAGCGATTCACCGTTGAAGTACGCCCGCCATCCTTTGGTATATCTGGTAGAGGCGGCCGACGATATCTGTTACCAGATGATGGACATAGAAGATGCGCATAAACTCAAAATCCTGACTACGCAAGAAACGCAGGACTTATTGCTCAGTTACTTCAGTGACGAACGCAAAGGCAGTCTCCGCCGCACGCTCGATATTGTCAGTGATGTCAACGAACAAATCGCTTATCTTCGATCATGCGTTATCGGGTTGCTAATCAAAGAATGCACCCAGGCCTTTCTTGCCAATGAAGAGAATATTCTGGCAGGGACTTTTGAAAAAAGCCTCATCGACCACATTTCCCAACGCCCGGCAGAAGCCTACCGGAAGAGCGCCAATATTTCTATAGAGAAGATTTACCGTTCGCGCGATGTACTTGATATCGAATTGGCAGGTTTCCGCATAATCAGCACCCTACTTGAGCTAATGATCGATGCTGTCCGGTCGCCCGGGAAAGCCTATTCACAATTGCTGATCAACCGGGTTTCCGACCAATATAACATAAAAGCGCCTGTACTCTACGAAAGAATACAGGCGGTATTGGATTATATCTCCGGCATGACTGATGTATTCGCCCTTGACCTGTACCGCAAGATAAACGGCAACAGCTTACCCGAAATCAGTTAGCCGGCACGATCAAACCTTCTTATCCCTGCTCGGATAGAAAATCTTATTCGCCCCGGAAGTCAATTTGCACGACTCCGGTTCATTCTCTATAAACGACTGAATGTGACGGACACGTTTCTCCGCCAGAATCTCATCAACAGCAATCAGAATACCGGTTTCTTCCACATCGCCAAAACCATAGTTAATGGCAGTGCCAAACATACGCATGGTTGGGCTTAAACTCATGTACGCATTCACCAACGGCGGAATGTTATAACCCAACTTGCGTATTTCCCTGTTCAATATCCTGTAGTCTTCCTTAAACGTTTCCATGCAGAACAATGTTGCCAGTTCTTTCTCGTCAGCCTCCATTTCCAACGGTTTCATTGGAGTAATCAGATTGTCCCTGTCTCCAAAATGTTTTTTCAGGAAGTAGAGAATCATATCACGCCCCTGCCTATGATAGCTCGGGTACATGGTTACCTTTCCAAAGAAATACTTCACATCAGGCATCACAACTGTCAATGCGCCCAAGCCATCCCACAAATTATCCAATGCAAACAGTCCTTTGCTTCCGGAGCGTGTAGACTGATATTCTACAGTAACAAACGAACGGCCTAACTCAATAGTGACAGGAAGAAACTCTTTCAGGAAATTCTCTGAGAAGTTGAACATGTGGGCCGTAGCCAGCATAGGTACCCCCTCGTCGTCAAACTGAACATCCGTGCCGAGTATATAACGGTAACCGCCTAATATCTCTTCCGCCTCTGGATTCCAGACAATGAGTTGCTTGTAAGAATTCTCCATTATATCGTATTCGTCGATATCCATTGATTTCCCTGTTCCTCCGCCTGCCATACGGAAAGCTATTTCGCGCAAGCGTCCTATCTCCTTCATTATATTTGGAGAATCCTGAGCAGTCACGATATAAATCTGATTATGACTCTTGTTCGTCATACGCAGACGCTTTTCTTCCGTCAGTTCCGCTTTCAGAAGCTCTTTGCTAATCGGCTCAATAACCGGTTCAACTATCAATCCCATAAAATCTTTCATACTTCTTATTAATGTCTTCTCCTTATTGACAATTGGCAATCCCTATATTTCCTGTTTCCTACTTTCACTGCTTAATCCATATACGACATCCTTTACGTATGCCGCCCATTCGGCAGGAGTTTTTGATTTATCAAAAGTCTGCCAGGGAATAGGCTTCCCTATCGTTACAGTAAACGTCTGATGACGATTCTTAAACATTTCATCTACCAGGTAAAGCATAGCTATATTAAACTTAATACCTAAAAATTTGCATGCGTTGGCTAAATTATAAAAAAAATCGGAATTACGCCCATCGAAATGAATAGGCACTACGTCACGTTGCGCCTGTACACTCTTTATTATAAAAGTTTTCTTCCATTCCAAATCGCGGATAATCCCGTTACGGCGACGCGAACACAAACCTGCCGGAAACAGAATTAATTGATTATCCGAAGCAAAACCGGCCTTGACCATCTGAGGAAAATCCTTCCCATGCTTACCTGTCTTATTAATAGGAATACAGAGTGGAGCCAATCCATGCAGGTTCATCAACAGGTCATTCACTAAATACTTCACCTTACCTTCATAAAATGTACCCAACACATACCCCAAAGCCACACCATCCTGTCCACCCAGCGGGTGATTAGAGACAAAAGTATAAAGACTCCCTTCCGGCAAATTTTCCTCTCCCTTCACCACAATACGGGCATCAAGAAAGTCCAAACTGGCTTTTAAGAAGTCTACGCCTACCTTATCCTTTGAGTCACTCAGGAAAACATTCAGCTCTTCCTGATGAACTATTCTTTTCAGATAAGAGACGACGAATTTAGGGATGTACTTATAATACTTCGGCGCCTTCTCCCTGAGCACCCTATCAATATCAATTAAAAACAAAGAGTCGTCTGCCATTTTTTTCGAAATGATTGCGCAAAATTAACGCATCTTTTTAATTATATGCAATAAATTGATAGAAAACTGCACCTGAAAACTATCAAAAGGCACCCAAAATTCATCAATTGATAGTTTTTGTACTAAACTATACCTGAAATACAACCATCGGAGTGTGATAACATTCGTAAAATTGCATCATCAAACCAACGGAATAAATAAATTAATAAAAAGATAATATTATGAACAGTATTACATTTCAGAAAGATTTAGTCGGAGTACAGGACGATTTATTACGCTTCGCGTACAAATTGACCTCCGATCGTGAAGAAGCTAATGACCTGCTTCAAGAGACCTCTTTAAAGGCATTAGATAATGAAGATAAATACGCTCCTGATACTAACTTCAAGGGATGGGTGTACACTATCATGCGTAACATCTTTATTAATAACTACCGCAAGATGGTGCGTGACCAGACTTTCGTTGATCAAACGGAGAACCTGTATCATCTCAATCTGCCGCAAGAATCCGGCTTCGAGAATACGGAAAGCACTTACGACCTGAAAGAAATGCGTCGCATCGTTAATTCGCTTCCACGCGAATACAAAGTGCCTTTCTCCATGCATATTTCCGGCTTCAAATACCGGGAAATCGCCGACAAGTTAGACTTGCCGCTCGGAACCGTTAAGAGCCGCATCTTCTTCACGCGCCAGAAGCTACAACAAGAATTAAAAGATTTCAGATAATACTTATACCTTAACGTAATTATATAAATATTCTCATAATTTTTAGAACCTAATAAAACGACAAGACAACAGTAAGGCGGGAAGCTTAGAAAAGCTTCCCGCCTTATTTTTTTGGCTAAAAAGGATTTCGATGACCACCTAAAAACTATCAAAACACCGCCCGAAAACTATCAAATCTACCCCATCACCCACTTCTCGATATTCCGCATCTTGGCGGAGAAGTTCACACCTATTTTGAATAGCTTCCGGGAATCATGTTCAAAAGGCCGGGCATAGTGCTTTTCGTTAATCTGTTGCAGGGCCTCTTCCGCAGTGCCGTCCAGTTTGAACTCCATAACATAGACGAACTTATCCGTCTGAAGAACCAGGTCAATGCGTCCGGCACTTGTATGATATTCCGCCTTGACGTAGAAACCTACCAATTTGAAGACGATAAAAAGGACATTCTGGTAGTGCAGTTCCAAGTCACGAATCAGTTCGTAAGGAGTATCGGCAAAGAAACCTTGCAGGCGGCGGAAGAAAGCGTCACAATCTCCTGCTTCTATCTCACGGATAAACTTCTTGATCCCAAAAGAAGAATCCCCCGTATTGGCATTTGCGTAGAAAGGAAGCAAGAATTTGGTGAACCCTTCTTCTACTTCGCGGTTAGGAAACCCCAAACGGTAAGAATCAAAACGTTCATCATAGCTTTTTATCGTGAGATAGCCACTCTGATAAATCACAGGAATAGGGTCGGTGTCGGCAGTGTCTATTCCTTCCAGTACACTACCCGGCGTTTCGTCAAGGGTGATATTCGCTAAGTTATAGTTATGTTTCTTCAGCAATTCTACCAGATAAGTGGGTGTTCCTGTGACAAACCAGTAACTGCCGAATTCATTCTTATCAAATGTATGAAGCAGGCTGAACGGATTATACATCCCGATGGAATTGCCTACAAAATGATAGCCATTGTAGCGTGCTTTCAGTTCAGAGCAAACTTTCTCGTAAGTCATATTCCGATTGTCTGCCAGCACATGCAGGTCTTCTTCCATATTATCGTGAATTTCCTGCTCTGTAATGCCGCAAAGTTCCACATAGCGTCTGTCCATCGAAATATCCTTCAGGTTATTCAAGTCACTGAACACACTTACTTTGCCGAATTTGGTCACGCCTGTCAGCATGGTGAATTTAATGTATCCGTCCATTGATTTCATTACACCATAAAATGCTTTCAGTATATTACGGTATGCTCCCTGCAAGGCATTATTGCCGATAGTCTGCAACATCGGCTTATCATATTCATCCACCAGAACTACCACCTGTCGCCCTGTCTTCTCGAACGCCTTTCGAATAACCTGGTAAAAACGTTCCTCCGGCGCACGATTCGAATAAGGAGAACCGTATTCTTGTTCCCAAATTTCCAGATGTTTGTTCAGTTCCTGCAACAATGCCTCTTCGTTATCATACTTACGTGCATTGAGATCCAAGTGCAATATAGGATATTTCGTCCAATCCTTCTCCAACTGCTCTATTGCTAATCCTTCGAAAAGTTCTTTCTTCCCTTGAAAGTAAGCTTCGAGCGTAGAAATCAGCAAACTCTTGCCAAAACGGCGGGGACGGCTGAGGAAATAATAGCTGCCCGCCTTCACCAGTCTATAAATCAAGGCGGTTTTATCGACATAGAAGCACCCCTCTCTGCGGAGTTTCTCAAAATTCTGAATACCGATGGGATAAAGTTTACTCATAATTGCAGCGTTTATAGTAAAAACATGTGCAAAGATAACCAAAACTAATTGATATTTTCCAAATTCTGTTGAATAAGGAGGAGTGTCCTTACCTTCTCCCTACCTTCTCCTTACCTGCTCCTTACCTGCTCCTTTGCAAATTCGGTTCTATAGACAAGGAGAAGGTCAGGAGTAGATAAGGTGCGGATATGTTTTTAATATCGCGGAACAACCTCGATTCCCCACCAGAAGAGCACTTCGGCATACGCTTCATTATCAATGAAATAAACAATAAACAGGGTGTTGAAAACTTATCGAAAACTTTTTTGTTAATTCTGGTGGGGGATTGTGGGGAAATGTGTATTTTTACAGTCTCTTATTATAGTAAGGTGTAATGATACGTTTTTTGGGAAACATAGAAGCGAAGACCGACGCAAAGGGACGTGTATTTATCCCCGCCGGTTTTCGGAGGCAACTACAATCTGCCTCCGAAGAGAAACTCGTGCTACGCAAAGACGTATTCCAGAACTGCCTCGTACTCTACCCCGAAAGCGTTTGGTTCAAAACGCAAAACCAGCTACGGAAGCGACTGAACAAGTGGAACGCAAAACACCAAGAAATCTTCCGGCAATTCGTGAGCGATGCCGAAATCATGATTCCCGACGGAAATGGACGTATCCTCCTGCCCAAACGCTACCTGCAAATGGCAGGCATACAGAGCGATGTGCGTTTCATCGGCGTGGATAATACCATAGAAATCTGGGCGAAGGAGAAAACCGAACAACCGTTTATGCCCCCCGAAGAATTCAGCAAAGCATTGCAGGAGGTTCTGGGAGACGAAGACGATTGGGGAAACGAATGGGAGGAAGACGGGGACGAATGATTAACGATTAGCGATTAGCGATTAAGGATGGATGAACAATTAACATATCATGTGCCGGTGCTACTGAAGCCGAGCGTGGACGGAATGAACATTCGTCCGGATGGAACGTATGTAGACGTTACATTCGGCGGAGGCGGACATTCGCGCGAGATTCTGTCGAGGCTGACAGGGGAAGGCTGCCTGTTAGGTTTCGACCAGGACGAAGACGCCGAACGGAACATCGTGGACAATCCTCATTTCATCTTTGTACGCAGCAATTTCCGCTACCTGTTCAACTTCCTGCGCTGGCACGACATCGAAGAGGTAGACGCGATACTTGCCGACCTGGGAGTTTCGTCACATCACTTTGACGACAGCGAACGCGGCTTCTCATTCCGGTTCGACGGAGCATTGGACATGCGCATGAACAAACGTGCCGGAAACACAGCGGCAGATATTATCAACACCTACGACGAGGAACGCCTGGCGGACATCTTCTACCTGTACGGCGAACTGAAAAACAGCCGCAAGCTGGCTTCCGTCATAGTCAAGGCTCGTGCCGCACAGAGAATAACAACCATCGGCGAATTCCTTGAAGTAATCAAACCGCTTTTCGGAAGGGAACGCGAGAAAAAAGAACTGGCAAAAGTATTCCAGGCTTTACGCATCGAAGTAAACCACGAGATGGATGCCCTGAAAGAAATGCTATACGCAGCAACCGAAGCCTTGAAGCCCGGCGGAAGACTGGTGGTGATAACCTACCACTCGCTGGAAGACCGCATGGTGAAGAACGTGATGAAAACCGGAAACGTGGAAGGAAAAACCGAAAAAGACTTTTTCGGGAACGTGCAGACACCATTCCGGTTGGTCAACAACAAAGTCATCGTACCGGATGAAGCCGAAATAGAACGGAATCCGAGATCCAGAAGCGCCAAGCTCAGAATAGCCGAGAAAAAGTGATGAACGGCGATCAGCGTTGAACAATTAGTGATTAGTGATAAACAATGAAGGAGATGGAAGAGAAACAAATCAAAGACAACAAAACGGGGAAAGCAGAAAAGGACAGGAAAACCAAAAAGCGCACCCCTCTGAAGAGCATCATCGGCGGCGACATATTGGCTACCGACTTCTTCCGCCGTCAGACCAAGTTACTTGCGCTGTTGGTGATACTGATATTGTTCTATATCCACAATCGCTATGTTTGCCAACAGCAAATGATAGAGATAGACAAACTGAAACAGGAACTGATTGACATTAAATACGACGCTCTCACCCGCAGCTCGGAGCTGATGGAACGGAGCCGCCAATCGCACATCGAAGAATATATCATCAAGAAAGGAAGCGATTTGCAGACACCCACCAACCCGCCTTATTTGATTAAATAGAGCGATAGCCGTCCGAAGTGACAGAAGAAACAAAATTCATAGTTAAACCGTTAAACCGTATATACACTTGGCAGTAAACAAGAAAAATATCATGACCCGCTATTTCTTTGTAGTCCTTGTTTTGGGATTACTGGGAATAGCAATCGTCGTTAAAGGCGCAATAATCATGTTCGCCGAACGGGGATACTGGCAAGATGTGGCCGACCGTTTCGTCAAAGAGAACGTGACAACCAAACCTAACCGTGGAAATATTCTTTCATCCGACGGCAAACTGATGGCGAGTTCCTTGCCGGAATACCGCATATACATGGACTTCCAAGCCGGTGGTTATACCAAAGATACCATGTTGGTGAACCATATCGACGAAATCTGTAAAGGATTACATAAAATATTCCCTGATAAAAGTGCGTCCTGGTTCAAAGAGCACTTACAAAAAGGACGCAAAGCGGGCAGCCGCAACTATTTGATTTATCCCAAGCGTATCTCATACATCCAGTACAAGGAAGCCAAACGACTTCCCGTTTTCAACCTGAACAAGTATAGGGGTGGCTTCCACGAACAGGTTTACAATCAACGCAAAAAGCCTTTCGGGTCACTGGCAGCACGCACGTTGGGCGACCTTTTTCCCGATACAGCCCAAGGGGCGAAGAACGGCATAGAGTTATCATTCGACACCCTGTTGAAGGGGCGGAACGGTATTGCTCACCGCCAGAAAGTGATGAATAAATACCTGGAAATTGTAGACATGCCTCCCGTGGACGGTTGCGATATCATTACCACACTGGATGTAAGTATGCAGGACATCTGCGAAAAAGCATTGGTGGACAAGCTGAAAGAAATCAATGCCAGCGTAGGTGTAGCCGTACTGATGGAAGTAAAAACCGGTGAAATAAAAGCCATCGTCAACATGACGAAAAGGGCGGACGGCAATTATTACGAAGATAAAAACAATGCCATCAGCGACATGATGGAGCCAGGCTCTACTTTTAAAACAGCCTCTATCATGGTAGCCCTCGAAGACGGTAAAATTACCCCGGACACGGAAGTGAATACCGGTAACGGCATCATGCCAATGTATGGCAGCACAATGAGAGACCACAACTGGCATCGCGGCGGCTATGGAAAGATAGACGTAACCCGCATCATGGAAGTTTCGTCCAATGTCGGCGTATCTTCCCTCATTGACAAGTACTACAAAGACAATCCGCAGAAGTATGTGGACGGGTTGAAACGCATGAGCATAGACCAGGGACTGAATCTACAGATTTCCGGTGAAGGGAAACCCAACATCAAAGGGCCGAAAGAAAGATACTTTGCCAAAACCACTCTTCCATGGATGAGCATCGGTTACGAGACACAAGTTCCGCCGCTCAACATTCTGACTTTTTACAATGCCATTGCCAACGACGGCGTAATGATACGCCCCAAGTTTGTGAAAGCAGCGGTAAAAGACGGTGAGGTAATAAAGGAATTTCCCACGGAAGTAATCAATCCTAAAATATGTTCCGACCGCACATTGACTCAAATCCGCGAAATCCTCGGGAAAGTTGTATCACGAGGATTGGCTAAACCCGCTGGGAGCAAGCAGTTTGCCGTAGCAGGCAAAACGGGTACGGCACAGATATCCCAGGGTGCTGCGGGCTACAAGTCGGGACGGGTCAGCTATCTGGTAAGTTTCTGCGGTTACTTTCCCGCCGAAGACCCGCAATACAGTTGCATCGTCTCCATCCAAAAACCGGGGCTTCCGGCTTCGGGTGGTTTAATGGCAGGCAGTGTATTCGGTAAGATTGCCGAAAGGGTATATGCGAAAAACCTGCGGTTTGACATCCGTAATGCGATTGACAGCACTTCCAACATCATCCCTGCTGTGAAGGCGGGAGAAATGGGCGAAGCGTTGCAGGTTCTGAACAGCCTGGACGTGCCTGTACAGAAACAGTTCTCTTCCCGCAAAGGGAAAGAGGTATGGGGGCATTCCCAACAATCGGCCGACGCGATTATTCTGCAAGGCAAGGAGGGAACAAATTCAAATACGGTTCCCAATGTCATAGGGATGGGTGCAAAAGATGCCGTTTATCTGCTGGAAAGCAAAGGATTAAAGGCAAGATTAAACGGAACAGGGAAAGTCAGAAGCCAGTCGGTGCCGGGTGGTAACCGCATTGCGAAAGGACAAACGGTAATGTTACAGTTAAAATGAGAAAGGCATGAAATTAAATGAATTACTAAAGGCGATACAACCGGTAGAAGCTATCGGAAGTACGGAAGCGGAGATAACCGGAGTAAACATTGACTCCCGTCTGGTGCAAGCCGGACATCTGTTTATGGCTATGCGCGGCACTCAAACGGATGGACATGCCTATATTCAGGCTGCCATCGAGAAGGGCGCCATTGCCATACTCTGCGAAGATATACCGGAGGAAATGAAAGCGGGCATCACCTACATCCGGGTGAAAGACAGCGAAGACGCCGTCGGCAAAATAGCCACTACCTTTTATGATGACCCTACTTCCAAGATGGAACTGGTAGGCGTGACGGGAACAAACGGGAAAACAACCATTGCTACCTTATTATATGATACATTCCGTTACTTCGGTTACAAAGTAGGATTGATTTCTACCGTCTGCAATTATATAGACGACCAGGCTGTTCCCACCGAGCATACCACCCCCGACCCTATTACGCTTAACCGGTTGCTGGGACAAATGGCGGATGCCGGATGCAAGTACGCCTTTATGGAGGTTAGCTCCCATTCCATAGCCCAGAAGCGTATCAGCGGATTGCGTTTTGCAGGAGGCATCTTCACCAACCTGACGCGCGACCATCTGGATTATCACAAAACAGTGGAGAATTACCTCAAAGCCAAGAAGAAATTCTTCGATGATATGCCCAGGAATGCATTCAGTTTAACGAATCTGGACGACAAGAACGGGCTTGTTATGACACAGAATACGCGCTCCAAAACATATACTTACTCGCTGCGTAGCCTCAGCGACTTTAAGGGCAAAATAGTGGAGTCGCATTTTGAGGGAATGTTGCTCGACTTCAACAACCACGAACTGGCTGTACGTTTCATCGGGCGCTTCAATGCATCAAACCTGTTAGCCGTATTCGGCGCAGCCGTATTACTCGGCAAGAAAGAGGAAGATGTACTGGTGGCATTAAGCACCCTGCATCCGGTAGCCGGGCGATTCAACGCCATTCGTTCCCCGAAAGGCTTCACTGCAATTGTGGACTATGCCCACACTCCGGACGCTCTTATCAATGTGTTAAATGCAATTCACGGCGTTCTGGAGGGAAAAGGCAAAGTAATCACGGTGGTAGGCGCCGGCGGTAACCGCGATAAAGGCAAGCGCCCCATCATGGCGAAAGAGGCCGCCAAGGCAAGTGACCGGGTCATTATCACATCCGACAATCCGCGTTTTGAGGAACCGCAAGATATCATCAACGATATGATTGCCGGTCTGGATAAAGAAGATATGCAGAAAACCATCTGCATAACCGACCGTCGCGAAGCTATCAAGACGGCATGTATGTTTGCCCGGCCGGGCGATGTTATCCTCGTAGCCGGAAAAGGCCATGAGAACTATCAGGAAATCAAGGGTGTGAAACATCATTTTGATGATAAAGAGGAATTGAAAGCAATTATGAATTGAGAATTATGAATTATGAATTACCATGCGCCACACAACTTCCATTGCCCTCCGCATTCACAATTCATAATTCATAATTCATAATTAAAGAAGACATGTTATATTACTTATTTCATTGGTTAGAAAAGTACGACATTCCCGGTGCGGGTATGTTTGGATACACATCTTTTCGCGCATTGATGGCGATTATTCTGGCATTGCTTATCTCAAGTATCTGGGGTGACCGTTTTATCAATCTGCTGAAACGGAAACAGATTACGGAGACACAACGTGACGCCAATATCGATCCGTTTGGCGTGGACAAGGTGGGCGTGCCAAGTATGGGCGGTATTATCATCATTGTAGCCATACTGATACCTTGCCTGCTGCTGGGGAAATTGCACAATATATACATGGTATTGATGCTGATTACCACGGTATGGCTGGGGACTTTGGGTTTTGCGGACGACTATATAAAAATATTCAAAAAGGATAAAGAAGGCCTGCACGGCAAGTCTAAAATCATCGGGCAGGTAGGTTTAGGACTGATTGTGGGATTGACACTCTACCTCAGCCCGCAAGTGGTGATCCGTGAGAATATCGAGGTACACAAACCCGGGCAGCAAATGGAAGTGGTGCATGACAATCATAATATCAAGTCCACAAAGACAACAATCCCATTTTTCAAAGGTAACAACCTCGACTATGCGGATTTTGTAAGCTTTATGGGAGAACATGCTCAAACGGCCGGATGGATTCTGTTTGTTATCATCACCATTTTTGTGGTAACAGCCGTTAGCAATGGTGCCAATCTGAATGACGGAATGGACGGAATGGCGGCGGGGAACTCTGCGATTATAGGACTCACATTAGGTATTCTGGCGTATGTATCGAGTCATATAGAGTTTGCCGGTTACCTGAATATCATGTATATTCCCGGTTCGGAAGAACTGGTTATCTTCATCTGCGCTTTTATTGGTGCACTGATTGGTTTCCTGTGGTACAATGCCTATCCCGCCCAGGTATTCATGGGCGATACGGGTAGCTTGACCATTGGTGGTATTATCGCAGTATTCGCCATCATTATACACAAAGAATTGCTGATACCTATTCTTTGCGGCATATTCCTGGTTGAGAACCTGTCCGTTATTCTACAACGGTTCTATTACAAAATCGGGAAGCGGAAGGGAGTGAAACAGAGATTGTTCAAGCGCACCCCTATTCACGACCATTTCCGTACATCCATGAGTCTGGTTGAACCGGGCAGTACGGTGAAGTTTATGAAGCCGACCCAATTGTTTCATGAGTCCAAAATCACAGTGCGTTTCTGGATTGTAACAATTGTACTGGCGGCAATAACGATTATAACGCTAAAAATTAGATAGTCCGTAACAAAACATGAGCAGAATTGTAGTATTAGGAGCCGGCGAAAGCGGTACAGGTGCCGCCATACTCGCCAAAGTGAAAGGTTTCGACACGTTCGTTTCCGACATGTCTGTCATTAAAGACAAATACAAGGAATTGTTGGATAAGTACGGTATTGCCTGGGAAGAGGGGCAGCATACCGAAGGACTGATTCTGAGCGCAGACGAAGTAGTGAAAAGCCCCGGCATACCGAATGACGCTCCGATGATACTGAAGTTGAAAGAGCAAGGTACGCCTGTTATCTCCGAAATAGAATTCGCAGGACGCTATACCGATGCGAAGATGGTATGTATTACCGGCTCAAACGGCAAGACCACTACCACTTCACTTATTTATCATATTTTCAAGAGTGCGGGTCTGAACGTGGGACTGGCAGGTAATATCGGCAACAGTCTGGCGTTGCAGGTCGCTACGGAGCAGCACGATTACTATGTGATAGAGCTAAGCTCTTTCCAATTAGACAATATGTATAACTTTCGCGCCAACATAGCCGTACTGATGAATATCACGCCAGACCATCTGGACCGGTATGACCATTGCATGCAGAAATATGTGGATGCCAAGTTCCGTATTACGCAGAACCAGACACCGGAAGATGCTTTCATCTTCTGGAACGACGACCCTATCATCAAGCGCGAATTGGATAAGCACGGACTGAAGGCGCATCTGTATCCGTTCTCCTCCGTAAAAGAGAATGGAGCGATAGCTTACGTGGAAGACGGCGAAGTAGAAATTAACGAACCCATCGCCTTCAACATGGAACAGGAGAAGCTGGCGTTACAGGGAACTCACAACTTATACAATTCTCTCGCCGCAGGAATATCAGCAAACCTCGCAGGAATAGAGAAAGGATACATCCGCAAAGCGTTGTCCGACTTCAAAGGGGTTGAGCACCGGCTGGAGAAAGTAGCCACCGTACGCGGTGTGGTATTTATCAATGACTCTAAAGCTACCAATGTTAATTCTTGCTGGTATGCTTTGCAGAGCATGAAGACAAAAGTAGTACTTATTCTTGGCGGCAAGGATAAAGGTAATGATTATACGGAAATAGAAGAGTTGGTACGTGAAAAGTGCTCAGCCCTGGTTTACCTGGGGTTGCACAACGAGAAACTGCACGATTTCTTCGACTCTATGGGATTGCCTGTTGCTGATGTACAAACCGGGATGAAAGATGCCGTGGATGCAGCCTTCAAGCTGGCGCAAAAAGGTGAAACGGTTTTATTGAGTCCTTGCTGTGCAAGTTTCGACTTATTTAAAAGTTACGAAGATCGCGGAGAGCAATTCAAAGCGTATGTAAGAGCATTATAAGAATGGATTTATTAAGAAGCATATTCAAAGGTGATAAGGTAATCTGGATAATCTTCCTTTTCCTTTGTCTCATCTCTATTATAGAGGTGTTCAGCGCTGCGTCTACACTGACATACAAAAGCGGTGATCACTGGGAGCCGATTACACAACACAGTATTCTCCTGATGGTGGGCGTTGTCATTGTAGTATTGGTGCACAACATACCCTATAAATGGTTTCAGGTGTTCCCGGTATTTCTGCTTCCTCTTTCCATCTGTTTGCTTGCCTTTGTCATGATCATGGGGATTATTACCGGCGACCGCATAAATGGAGCTGCCCGTTGGATGACATTCATGGGCATTCAGTTTCAACCGTCGGAGATAGCTAAAATGGCTGTTATTATCGTCACTGCTTTTATCCTCTCGAAGGGACAGGACGAAAACGGAGCAAGCCCGAAAGCCTTTAAACGCATTATGATTATCACTTGCATTGTTTGCGGACTTATTCTGCCTGAGAATTACTCTACGGGAATGTTGCTTTTCTGTACAGTCTATCTGATGATGTTTATCGGACGGGTACCTGCCCGCAAGCTATTGATACTGGGGGGAGGTCTGCTGGCTTTCGCCGCAGTCTTTGTCGCATTCCTGCTGGCTACCCCAAACGAAACTCTTGAGAGAATTCCTATGGGGCATCGCCTGACAACGGTCAAGGCGCGCATTACGGATTTCACAAATAACAATGAAATACCTGCCGCCAAGTACGACATAGACGAAAACGCCCAGGTGGCGCACGCACGTATTGCCGTAGCCACAAGCCATATTGTCGGCAAAGGACCGGGCAATTCCGTGCAGCGGGATTTCCTGAGCCAGGCATTCTCCGACTTCATTTATGCCATCATCGTTGAAGAGTTGGGACTGGTAGGCGGGATAATCGTTGTGTTCCTTTATATTTGTCTTCTGGTGCGTGTAGGACGCATTGCCAGGAAGTGTAACCGTACTTTCCCCGCTTTCCTTATTACCGGAATAGCGTTGTTGCTTGTCACGCAGGCGTTGTTCAACATGATGGTTGCCGTTGGCTTGGCGCCCGTCACCGGGCAACCGCTTCCGCTCATCAGCAAAGGTGGAACATCTACTTTTATCAATTGCGCCTACATCGGAATGATATTGAGCGTAAGCCTTTACACCGCGAGGCTGGAGGAACAGCAAGCGCACGATGCACAGATACCTATGCAGATAGAAACGGATCCCGGAGAAGAGAGCAGCGATGTGCAAACAGCTACCGAACCAACTGCCAAGGCACTGAACAGCGATGCGGAATTTGAATAAACAGATAGTAGTAAAAGCATAAATATGGAAACAAAAAATAACGCCCTGCGTGTCATTATCAGTGGTGGAGGTACAGGAGGACATATATTCCCGGCAGTATCTATCGCCAATGCCATCAAGGAACTGCGCCCGGATGCGGAAGTACTTTTTGTTGGCGCAGAAGGACGAATGGAAATGCAGCGTGTGCCGGATGCAGGGTATAGAATCATAGGTTTACCTGTAGCAGGTTTTGACCGTAAACGTTTATGGAAGAATTTCGCGGTACTTATAAAATTAGTGCGTAGCCAATGGAAAGCTCGTCGCATTCTTAAGGAATTTAAACCGCAGGTAGCGGTAGGCGTAGGCGGCTATGCCAGCGGCCCTACACTGAAAATGGCAGGCGCAATGGGAATACCTACCCTGATACAGGAACAGAACTCTTATGCGGGGGTTACAAACAAACTGCTCGCCCGGAAGGCAGGCAAGATTTGTGTAGCGTATGAAGGCATGGAGAAGTTCTTCCCGGCGGATAAGATTATTATGACAGGAAATCCTGTACGCCAGAACCTGTTGGCAGGCAAACAAACCCGCGAAGAAGCTATTCTTTCTTTCGGTTTTAATCCGGAGAAGAAAACGATATTGATATTGGGTGGCAGCCTTGGCGCGCGCACCATCAACCGGACATTGGTGGCTGCATTGGATACCATAAGAGCGCAGGGTGATGTACAGTTCATCTGGCAGACCGGAAAGATATATATTCAGCAAGTTAAGGATGCCATCACTACCGTAACGGGTGAGGCAATACGCAATACGCAGGTTCCCGGTATCCCGAATTTGTATGTGACGGATTTCATCAAAGACATGGCAAGCGCCTATACAGCTGCCGACTTGGTTATTTCGCGTGCGGGAGCAGGTTCTATTTCTGAATTTTGCCTGTTACGGAAGCCTGTTATCCTGGTACCTTCTCCCAATGTAGCGGAAGACCACCAGACCAAGAATGCGTTGGCATTGGTAAACAAGGATGCCGCCATTTATGTGAAGGATGCGGATGCAATGGAGAGACTTGTACCTGTGGCGCTTGAAACAGTTACCGATACCGGAAGGTTAGAGGCTTTGAGCAATAACATTGCAAAACTGGCGCTACCGGATTCAGCGATTATTATTGCAAGGGAGGTGTTGAAACTGATAGATAAACTATAGCAACTCAATTCCCCTCCTCCCGGGAGGTTGCTCTCCCCCCCGATAACGGGGAAACCGGAGGAGGTTGGTGCCATATTATTTGACCTACCACCTCCCCCTTTCAGGGTTCTCCTCCTCCCAGGAGGAGGAGAACGTACCTTAGTGAAAGAAATCAGAGAATCTGTCAGCGAAGCCAAGTGAGTTACTATTAAAATAGAAAAATATGAATATAGAAAACATCAAATCTGTATATTTCGTCGGTGCCGGCGGTATCGGCATGAGTGCACTTGTCCGCTATTTCCTCTTCAAAGGAAAGGTAGTGGCCGGTTACGACCGCACCCCTTCCCTATTGACTGAAACACTGATTGCTGAAGGCGCACAAATACATTACGAAGAGAATGTAGACTTTATACCTGAGACTTGCAAGGATAAAGAGACGACTTTAGTAATATACACGCCGGCGGTTCCACAAAACCATGCCGAACTTATGTACTTCCGCAACAATGGCTTCGAGATACAAAAACGTGCGCAGGTTTTAGGCACAATCACATACAGCAGTAAAGGTCTGTGCGTAGCGGGAACACACGGAAAGACAACCACCAGCACAATGGCGGCACATTTGCTTCATCAGTCACAGGTGGGTTGTACCGCATTTCTCGGGGGAATATCGAAGAATTATGGTACTAATCTCTTATTGTCACAATCCAGCCCTTATACAGTAATCGAAGCGGATGAATTTGACCGTTCATTTCATTGGCTGTCCCCTTATATGAGTGTAATCACCGCCACAGATCCCGATCACCTTGACATCTACGGGACGGTAGAAGCATATCTGGAGAGTTTTCGCCATTATACTACACTGATACAACCCGGCGGCGCATTAATTATCCACAAGGATATTACGCTGCAACCGGATGTAAAACCCGGTGTGAAGGTATATACCTACGCCCGCACCGAAGGAGACTTCCATGCAGAGAATATCCGCATCGGAAATGGTGAAATCTTTATTGATTTCATCGCTCCGGACACACGCATCAACGATATCCGGTTAGGAGTACCTGTCAGCATAAATATTGAGAATGGGGTAGCGGCTATGGCGCTTGCCCATCTTAACGGGGCAACAGATGAAGAAATCAAGCGTGGCATGGCGAGTTTCCGTGGTGTAGACCGCCGTTTTGATTTCAAGATCAAAACAGATCAGGTAGTGTTCCTGAGCGACTATGCCCACCATCCTGCAGAGATTGCGCAAAGCGTGAAGTCTATCCGTGATTTATATCAGGACACAAAGATTACGGCTATCTTTCAGCCGCACCTTTATACGCGTACTCGTGACTTTTACAAAGAGTTCGCAGATAGCTTGTCGTTACTTGATGAAGTTATTCTCACGGAAATCTATCCGGCACGCGAACAGCCCATTCCGGGAGTCACCAGCAAGCTGATATATGACAACCTGCGTCCGGGCATCGAGAAATGTATATGTGAAAAGGAAGAGATATTGAACCTCCTCGCCCGGAAACACATTGAAGTACTGATTACCTTAGGTGCGGGAGACATAGATAACTATGTGCCCGAAATCACAAAACTTCTTGAAGAAAGAACATCGGATTGAAATAATGTCGCCGATAACGTAAACTGTAAATCATAAATAACCCAATGTTAAAGAGAATTCTATTGTTCATCGTCCTGCTGCTCATCATTGCCTATATAGTGGCAGCTATCACGGTTTTCAACCGGAAGCCTGCCGGTCAGGTATGTAGTGACATGGAATTGGTTATTAAAGATGAGGTCTATGCCGGCTTTATCACTCAAAAGGAAGTTGCGGACATACTGAAGAAAAAAGGCATTTATCCGGTTGGTAAACCAATGAACCGTATTCGCAGCAAAACATTGGAACAGGAACTTGCCAAACATCCCCTCATCGATCAGGTGGAATGTTACAAAACGCCCAGTGGAAAGCTTTGCGTGAAAGTCAGCCAGAGGATTCCCATTCTCAGAGTAATGAGCGCAAACGGTGATAATTACTACTTGGACAATAAAGGTGCCGTAATGCCGCCCGACGCAAAGTGTGTGGCTCACCTTGCCGTAGTGACCGGAAAGGTAGAAAAGTCATTCGCTATGACTGATTTATATAAGTTTGCTGTATTTTTGCAGAAGAATAAGTTTTGGGACATGCAAATTGAACAGATACATGTGTTATCGGGCAACAATGTAGAATTAGTGCCGCGCGTAGGAGACCACATTATCTATCTCGGCAAATTAAACGACTTCGAGCGTAAACTTGAGAGAGTGAAAATATTCTATGAGAAAGGATTAAATAAGGTAGGGTGGAACAAATACTCCCGTATCAACGTTGAATTCAGTAACCAGATTATTTGCACTAAACGTGAAATCTAAAAAGAATAGTTAATATAAAGAATACATCTATGGCAACAACAGAATTTATCGTCGCTATTGAGTTGGGTTCTTCCAAGATTTCCGGCCTTGCAGGAAAGAAGAACAGTGACGGAAGCATACAAGTGCTGGCCTATGCACATGAGGATGCCACTTCCTTTATCCACAAAGGTGTCATTTATAACATTGACAAGACCGCGCAGGCAGTGACTTCTATCATCAACAAGCTGGAAGGCCAGTTGCACAGCTCCATTGCCAAAGTATATGTAGGCATTGGCGGACAATCATTGCGTACCGTGAAGAATGTGGTGAGCCGCGTACTGGAACAAGAAGGGATCATCTCGCAAGAATTGGTAGACGCTATCAGCGACGAGAATCTCGAAACTCCTTTAGTGGATATGAATATATTGGATGTAGCCCCGCAGGAATATAAAATAGACAACAGCCTGCAGGCAGACCCGGTAGGCGTAGCCGGAAAACGTATCACCGGACAGTTCCTGAATATTGTGGCTCGCACTTCCCTTAAAAAGAATCTGGAACATAGCTTTGAGCAAGCCAAAGTGGAAACCGCCGACCTGCTTATTGCTCCGGTAGCCCTTGCGAATGCCGTACTGACAGAAGGCGAGATGCGTTCGGGATGTGCTTTGGTTGACTTCGGGGCGGATACTACTACCGTATCGGTATATAAAAATAATATTCTCCGCTTCCTCAGCGTATTGCCGTTGGGTGGTAATAACATAACCCGCGACATTGCTTCCCTGCAAATGGAAGAAAGCGAAGCCGAACAACTGAAACTGAAATATGGCGATATGCTTTATGAGGAAGAAGGGACGGATACACCGGCTGTTTGTACGCTTGAAGATGGTCGCAACATTGAACTCAACGTACTGAACAACATTATTGAAGCCCGCGCCGAGGAGATTCTTACCAACGTATGGAGCCAACTGCAATTGTCGGGATACGAAGACAAACTGTTGTCCGGTGTCGTCTTCACAGGAGGAGGAGCCAATTTGAAGAATCTGGAAGAGGTTTTCCGTAAACGCAGCAAGATGGACAAAGTGAAGACTACCAGGTTTGTCCACAATACGATTCATGGTTTCGGCGATATATTGAAGAAAGACGGCATGCAAAACACGTTGTTAGGATTACTCGCCGCAGGAAATGAAAACTGCTGCCTGCAGGAAGCAAAGCCTGCCGCAACTGCCACCACTGCGACTGCTGCTCCGGCTTCGACGAAACCTACCGATATGTTTGACGATGATGAAGCTCTGAAAGAACAAGCTGCCGCCGCCCGCGCTGCCAAGGCTCAACGTGAAAAAGAAGAGAAAGAGCGCAAGGAGAGAGAAAGAAAAGAAAAAGAAGAGAAGAAAAAGAAGAAAGAAGGCCCCAACTGGTTTGAAAAGACCTTCAACAAACTTTCTAATGAGATATTTTCGGATGATGACTTGAAATAATTAAAATCCTATTAATCATGGACGATATAGTAGAATTCGATTTCCCGACAGACTCGCCAAAGATTATCAAGGTAATCGGCGTAGGCGGAGGTGGAGGTAATGCCGTAAACCACATGTACCGGGAAGGTATACATGATGTGACGTTCGTACTGTGTAACACCGATAACCAGGCGTTGAAACAGTCTCCCGTCCCTGTGAAACTGCAATTGGGACGCTCTATCACTGAAGGGCTGGGTGCAGGGAATCGTCCCGAACGCGCCCGCGAAGCCGCTGAAGAAAGTAGCAAAGAGATAAAATCTCTGTTGAGCGATGGTACGAAGATGGTATTCATCACTGCCGGAATGGGTGGAGGAACCGGTACGGGCGCTGCTCCTGTCATTGCCCGCATTGCCAAGGAAATGGACATCCTGACTGTTGGTATTGTTACCATTCCTTTCATTTTCGAAGGTGAAAAGAAGATTATCCAGGCATTGGATGGAGTGGAACGTATTGCCCAACATGTAGATGCGTTGCTGGTTATCAATAACGAGCGTCTGCGCGAAATATATTCCGACCTTACTTTCATAAATGCTTTCGGCAAGGCGGACGATACATTGTCAATCGCTGCAAAAAGTATTGCTGAAATCATCACCATGCGCGGAACGGTCAACCTTGACTTTGCCGATGTGAAGACCATTCTCAAAGACGGTGGCGTAGCTATTATGAGTACCGGCTTCGGCGAAGGTGAAAGTCGTGTGACAAAGGCCATTGACGATGCCTTGCATTCACCGCTACTGAACAACAATGATATTTTCAATGCGAAGAAAGTAATGCTGAATGTATCGTTCTGCGAGAATTCGGAACTGATGATGGAGGAGATGAACGAGATTCACGATTTCATGAGTAAGTTCCGCGAAGGCGTAGAGGTGATTTGGGGAGTAGCTGTAGACAGTACCTTAGACAGCAAAGTGAAGATAACCGTACTTGCCACCGGCTTCGGTGTGGAAGATGTGCCCGGCATGGACAGTATCCTCGAAAAGCGCAATCAGGAAGAAGAGGAACGCCAGCTTCAACTGGAAGAAGAGAAAGAAAAGAATAAAGAACGTATCCGTAAGGTTTACGGCGAAAGCGCCAACGGCATTGGTAGCAAGAACATTCGCAAGCGTCGCCATATCTATATCTTTAATCCTGAAGATATGAATAATACCGATATTATAAGTATGGTGGAGAATTCTCCGACTTACTTGCGTGATAAAAGTATGCTGAATGCTATTAAGGCGAAGGCTGCCGCCAAGGAGCAGATGGCTGCGCAAGAAGCGCCGGAAAGCGAAAATGTGGGAGGGGTTATTACCTTTTGATTAGCAGTAAGGGATTAGCGTTTAACGTTTAACGTTTAGTGATTAATGTTTAGTGATAAGTGATTAACCACCAATCACTAATCACTAAACATTAATCACTAATCACTCACCATTAATCACCATTTATATTCAAGTACTTAAACAATAATAAAACAAGCGTATGGATTTATTTGAAAGAGTCAGCGAAGACATTAAAACCGCAATGAAAGCCCGGGATAAAGTGGCTCTCGAAACATTGAGAAACATAAAGAAAGTATTTCTGGAAGCTAAAACCGCTCCGGGAGCCAATGATACTCTGACCGACGATGCTGCATTGAAAATCATACAGAAGTTAGTCAAGCAAGGTAAAGACGCAGCCGATATTTATGTGCAGCAAAGCCGTCAGGATTTGGCAAATGACGAGTTAGCCCAAGTGAAAGTTATGGAAGCTTACCTCCCCAAACAGATGACTGCCGAAGAACTGGAAGCAGCTTTGAAAGAAATCATTGCCGAAGTCGGCGCAAGCGGTGGTAAGGATATGGGTAAGGTAATGGGAGTCGCTTCCAAGAAGCTCGCCGGACTTGCCGAAGGTCGTGCCATCTCTGCCAAAGTAAAAGAATTGCTTGGATAAGGATTTGCCACGAAAGATATTTTTCACCCGCAGATTAGGCAGTTAACACAGATTAGGTATTATTGCGAATCAGGAGTTAGAGGAGTTAAAGGAGTTATCAGCCAACAAGTTGGCTTAGAAGTTAAAGCTGATACTAAGGTTATATGATTCACGGAGTATCGGCTTTAACTCCTTAACGACTAACGAAGTGATAACTCCTTTAACTACAGCATGAATAATGCGGGTTAACTACTGCTCTATGAATAATACGCATTATCGCTTTTCGGTTTCTTTCGCATTTTTCACAACGTTGCAATTCTTATTTCAAAATACTATCCTTATATTTGCCGCACATTTTCAGAAGAACATTTCATAATAACAGGGAATATTCCTCATAATAATAAAAGTACAACTCCGACGCTGAATATGGATAGCAATACAAAGAGGTGGCAATCAGTAATTCTTGCAGGACTAATGTTTTTCTTGTTCGATGCTTATGCGGGAAACCGTGCTTGTGCAGAGAACAGAGAGTTCAGCAACAGTGTATCGGAAACCAACGACAGTGTACCGGAGAGAAGTAATACTGCTCCGGATAGTAACCCGAAGAAGACCTCTTTCACGCAACGCTTTATCCATAAACTTGGTGTAGAATACCGTCCGGGATACATTTTCCCTACAAATTCTTTTCTTGCCGGAGACAACCGCATATACGAACCTTTCCAATGGGGATACTCCGCCCATCTGAAATATGCATTCCAATTTAAGCCCAATACAAGGGCCGACCGGATTTACGGCGGCGCTTACCAAGGTATAGGCGTGGGTTACTACGACTTTGGCAGCAAGGAAGAACTGGGCAATCCAACTGCCATTTACCTTTACCAGGGAGCGCGCATCGCACGGATTACTTCACGGTTGTCACTCAATTACGAATGGAACTTCGGTCTATCATTCGGTTGGAAACCTTATGACCAGTACGAAAACCCGAACAACACTGTCATCGGTTCAAAGGCTAACGCGTATCTCAACGCAGGCGTACAACTGAACTGGATGGTGATGCGCCAGGTTGATTTGATTGCCGGAGTTTCAGCGACACACTTCTCCAATGGCAATACCAAATTCCCGAATACGGGTTTGAACACGATAGGCCTTAAAGTAGGTGTGATTTACAACTTCAACAGGCCGGAAGAGGCATTGACCAAACCGGTGTATCAAACTCCCGTACCGGAATTCCAACGCCATGTCAGTTATGACTTAACCATGTTCGGTTCATGGCGACGGAAAGGCGTATTTGTATCAGAGGGGCAGATTGCTTCGCCGCATTCGTATACGGTGCTTGGCTTTAACTTTGCCCCCATGTACAACATCGGATATAAATTCCGTACGGGTGTATCGCTGGATGGTGTGTACGATGCCAGCGCCAACGTTTACACCATCCCCGGTAACGGTGATGAATGTTACCAACCCCCTTTCGACAAGCAAATAGCACTGGGAATTTCCGGACGGGCTGAGTATGTTATGCCATATTTTACCGTGGGCGTAGGAATAGGCGCCAACATTCTGCATAGTGGCAATGACCACAAAGGCATCTATCAGGTACTGACTCTGAAAGTGGAACTTACCCGGAGTTCATATCTCCATATCGGATATAATCTGAAGGATTTCAAAAACCCGAATTTCCTGATGTTAGGTCTCGGACTACGCTTTAATAATAAGTATCCTACTTCCCATCGCCGATAATAGTGTAGGAGTTAGGAGTTAAAGAAGTTATCAGCCAACAGTTAACTTAGTAGTTAGAAGACCCAATACTCCGGAACATATAACCAAGACTATCAACTACTTACTACTTATTGCTTACTACTAACTACTTGCTACCAACTACTTGCTACTTACTACTAACTACTTGCTACTTACTACTAACTACTAACTCCTACAATATGAATAATGCAACCCAGGAACTTAAAACATTGCTCCGTCTAATATCTTAAGATACAATTCTATTGCCTCTTCTATTTCTTTAATAAAGATAAATTCGTCCGCAGTATGGGAACGGCTACTTTTACCCGGCCCCATTTTCAGAGAAGGGAAAGGCATCAGAGCCTGGTCGGATAAAGTGGGAGAGCCGAACGGTACGCGCCCTAAGCTAACGGCACGCTGCACTATCGGGTGTTCCTCTTCCACATGTGAAGAACTCAGGCGGAAAGAGCGCGCTTTGGCTTCGCAGGAAATATGTTTTTGTATTTCGGCGAAAAGGTCTTGATTGCTGTAGCACTCATTGCTACGGATATCCACGACAAAAGTGCAGCAGTCGGGGATTACATTGTGCTGAGTACCGGCATTTATCTGGGTTACACTCATTTTTACAGCCCCTAACAGTGGAGATACTTTCTCAAAACGATGGTCACGAAACCAGGCGATATCCTCTAATACCTTATATATAGCATTGTCGCCCTCGTTGCGAGCAGCATGTCCCGCTTTCCCGTATGCCGTTACATCCAGCACCATCAATCCTTTTTCGGCAATGGCAGGATGCATCTCTGTAGGTTCGCCCACGATGGCAAAACAGATGGGTGGCAATTCGGGTAATGCGTATTCAATGCCGTTTTTCCCGGAGATTTCTTCTTCACAGGAAGCAAGGTAAATCAGGTTATACATTTGTGTCGTGCGGCATAACCGGAGAAAGACTTGCAACAAACTGACAACGCTTGCACCGGCATCATTACTGCCCAGTCCATACAGCTTTCCGTTACTTTCCAATATGGGCGTAAAAGGGTCTTTCCGCCAACCGTTCACGGGTTTCACAGTATCAATGTGTGAATTCAGGAGCAAGGTAGGCTTGTTCAAGTCGAACATCGGGCTAAGACACCAGACGTTATTGCCTTTCCGTCCGGTTGCCATACCTTGCTGTTCTATATAACTTTGCAGATAATCGGCAGCCTTTTCCTCGTCCCGGCTAAGGGAAGGGATAGCAATCAGGGACTTAAGCATGTCGGTTGCTTCGGAAGCCATTGTGGGAATGTCGTAAGTCATATTCTTATAATTTTCTCGAATTATTTTCTGTATCCTGTTCTTTGGAGTTACAAACGTATATAAAAAACTCGAATTATAAGCATCTTTCTTCCTCATTCTCCTCATTATACTTCTGCACATATTCCTTGGGAGACATTCCGAATTGTTCCTTAAAGGAGTTGGAGAAGTGCGCCAAATTATTAGCACTTCCAGTTTCTCCTCCTGCTGCTGCATACCGCTGAATTTGTTCTTTAACAGCTTCCGGTTGGAAACTTACTAACGAAGTGATAACTTCTTTAACTACAGCATGAATAATGCAGGTTAGTGCATCGCTTCAAAAATACAGTCCGCTTTCTTAATAAATACCGATTATTTTTTATATTTGCATATCCAAATCGTTTATAGAAAAGATAAAACAGAGTATGAATAATCTTCGAATTTTATTGTATATGGCTGTTCTTTCCCTGGTTGCCTGCCATCCGGAAGGAACGAATGTGAAACAGGGATTAGATAAAGCTACTCAACTCATGGAGCAGGATCCTGACACAGCATCCATTATTTTAGAGAGTATCCGGGTAAACCAAATGGATGAAGCCCAACTTGCAGAGTACAATTTGTTGTGTACCCGCGTTAACGAAGATAAGAATATAGCCCATACATCTGATAAGCAGATAAAACAGGCGGTATCTTATTACGAGAAGCACGGCGATGAATATCAGAAATCAAAAGCATATTACTATCTGGCTTGTGTAGAAAGCGATTTAAACCGGAAGAGTGATGCTGAAATTCACTTTAAGGAAGCTATAAAACTTGCTGCATTGACAGAAGAATATGAACACTTGGCAAAAATCTGTAAGCGGTGCAGCCTCTATTATCAGAAATACGGCAACTTTGATGAAGCGCTGGAAATGGAAAGAAAAGCGTATGCCGGCCAGTTGATGCTGAATGACAGCAAGAACAATTCTACTATGATTTTGTCTTCAGCCTTAGGAATGTTCGGTGTAATGTCACTGTTACTCGGACTCTTTTGGAAGAAGAGCCGGCAGGCGCATACCAGACTGGATGTCATCAGGGAAGATATGCAAAAGAAAGAAGCCGAATCGGAAAAACTGATGCTGCAATGTAACCATCTCGAAGAGAGATATCAATCTCTTCAACAACACATCTACGAAAGTTCTCCCGTTATTTCTAAAGTCCGTCAGTTTAAGGAACGAACGGTTTTGTCTTCTAAAATGCCTTCTTTTTCGGAGAAAGATTGGACAGACCTGTTACGGCTTCAAGAGAGTATATATGGTCTCGTTTCCAAATTAAAGAAGATAAGTCCTAAACTTACGGAAGAAGACATAAAAGTCTGCGCCTTTCTGCGGGAAGGAGTGCAACCTGCCTGTTTCGCCGATTTAATGAAACTGACCACCGAAACACTGACGCGCAGAATCTCCAGAATAAAAACAGAGAAGTTGATGTTACTAAACTCTAAAGACTCGTTGGAAGACATTGTCAGATCATTGGGAATGGCGCCGGTGGTATAAGTTAGTCCGTCTTTGTCCGCAACTGTATCTTAATCTACCTGGATATCAATGTTTTATAAACAATTGACGTCCGTATTCGTCCGGCAATAAAAGCATATTGTATATGTATGTTCTATAACTTTGCAAACTAAAAAGTTACAGAACAATGAGCCATTTATTATTTAAACGATGGAACGATTTTAGCGGTTGGGGAATCTTTCTCATAGCAGCTTTTGTCTATGGAATAACCATCGAACCTACCGCAAGTTATTGGGATTGTCCCGAATTTATTTCGAGTGCCGAGAAGTTACAAATAGGCCATCCGCCGGGAGCGCCTTTTTATATGCTTGTTGGAAACCTGTTTACCCATTTTGCAGCCGATGCTTCTCAGGTAGCGGCCATGATTAACTTTTTAAATGCGCTGTTGAGTGCAGGTTGTATTCTGTTCCTTTTCTGGAGTATTACACGGTTAGTGAAATTCTTGCTGTCGGGCGAGGAACACAAACTACCAGAGGAACACAAACTATCGAAGGCTGACGCCATTATCATCCTGGGTTCGGGGGCTGTAGGAGCATTGGTTTACACGTTCAGTGATACCTTCTGGTTCAGCGCAACGGAGGGTGAAGTGTATGCTTTCTCTTCTTTTCTTACGGCTTTGGTGTTCTGGATGATTCTTCGTTGGCAAGATGAATCGGACTCTGTGTCGGGCGACCGTTGGATTATTCTGATATCCTACATTATAGGTCTTTCCATCGGAGTACATTTACTCAATCTGCTTTGCATTCCGGCCATTGTCCTGGTGTTCTGTTATCAGAAATACCGGACTATTTCATTCGGAGGAGCAATTGGGGCAATTGCACTTTCCGGTCTTCTTATTCTATTGATTATCTTTGTCTACATTCCCGGTATGGCCGATGTGGGAGGATGGTTTGAGCTATTCTTTGTCAATGTGTTAGGATTCCCTTTCCATACAGGACTCATCATTTTTCTGGTTCTGGTGTTTTGCTTATTGCTCGGAGCAATTTACCGGTTTAGAAAGCGCATCGTACATACAGCTTTATGGTGTTTGCTTATGCTCACCATCGGATACACCACTTATGCGGTCATACTGATTCGTGCCAATGCCAATACTCCGCTCAACGAAAATGCGCCGGATAATATCTTTACGCTCAAAAGTTACCTGAATCGCGAGCAGTATGGAAGCACCCCTTTACTCTATGGTAAAACGTATGCTTCCGAACCGGAGTATGTGCCCGAAGGAGATTATTACAAGGTAAAAACAGAAAAAGGAAGCGCCGTGTACCGGCCGGATAAAGAAGAGGGAAAGTATAAGATTATCTACTACAGGGAAGATGTATGTTATACTCAAAATATGTTGTTTCCCCGAATGTGGAATGAGCGTCTGGCTTCTTCCTATAAAAGATGGTCGGGAGGAACAGACGGCGTTCCTACACAGAAAGAAAATCTGACGTACTTCATTACTTACCAGCTCAATTATATGTATTGGCGCTACTTCTTATGGAATTTTGCAGGACGTCAGAATGACATTCAAGGAAGTGGTGAGCCTGAACACGGGAATTGGATTACGGGCATTCCCTGGTTTGATAATCTGCGATTGGGCAATCAGGAACTCTTGCCCGAATCTTTACGGCAGAATAAAGGACACAATGTGTTTTATGGCCTGCCATTGCTGTTGGGCTTGCTGGGCATCTATTGGCAATGGACACGAGGGAAGAAAGGCAAGCAGCAGTTCGGCATATTGCTACTCCTTTTCTTCATGACGGGACTGGCCATTGTACTTTATCTGAATCAGCCTCCCGGACAAACCCGTGAAAGAGATTATGCGTATGCAGGCTCATTCTATGCCTTTTCTATTTGGATAGGAATGGGTGCTGCCGGATTGTGTGATTTGCTTCGCAAGAAAAGAGGTTCAGTCGTACAGATTTGCCTATTGATGCTGCTTTGCCTGCTGATTCCTGTGCAAATGGTGAGCCAGACGTGGGATGACCACGACCGGAGTAACCGATATACTTGCCGTGACTTCGGAGCCAACTATCTGATGACGCTTCCAGATACGGGGAATCCTATTATATTCTGCAACGGAGATAACGATACTTTTCCTTTGTGGTATAATCAAGACACGGAAGGGGTGCGTAGGGACGCGCGTGTCTGTAACCTTAGTTATGCGCAAATCGATTGGTATATCTATCAGCAACAGTGCCCCTTGTATGATGCTCCCGGCTTGCCGATAGGCTGGAGCAGGGATCAATATCAGGAAGGCACAAACGAATATGTGCCTGTTCGCCCGGAAGTGAAAAAGCAAATAGAAGAGTTGTACAGAAAGCATCCCGAGGATGCGCGCGATAGTTTTGGAGACGACCCGTTTGAAGTGAAGAATATCCTGAAGTATTGGGTGTTTTCGGAAAGAGAGGAATTTCATGTGATTCCTACCGACACGATAAATGTCCGTATCGATAAAGATGCAGTCATTCGTTCGGGCATCATGCTACCCAAATCCATTCGTCATTTGCAGGGGGAAGAACTGAAAAACGCAATCCCCGACAAGCTCTCTATTCCTTTGAAAGACATACGCACATTGACTAAAGTAGACCTGCTCATGCTCGAAATACTTGCTAATTGCAATTGGGAACGCCCTTTGTATATGGCTATTACCGTAGGTAGCGATACCAGTAAACTGAAATTCGATAATAACTTTGTTCAGGAAGGCTTGGCGTACCGGTTTACTCCTTTCGACTATAAGGCATGGGGAGATGTTGACGAAGCAGACGCCTGTGCAATAGATACAAAGAAACTGTATGAGAATGTAATGAACAAATATAAGTATGGAGGATTAGATACTCCCGGTCTTTATATAGACGAAACGACTCTGCGTATTTGCTATTCTCATCGAAAGCTTTTTGCACAACTTGCCAAAGCCTTGTTGAAACAAGGTTGTACTGTCCGTGCCGGTGAAGTACTTGAATATGCCGAGCAAGCTATTCCTGCTTATAACATCCCTCATGTTTACGAAAGTGGTTCGTTCGACATAGCCACAGCTTATGCTGCCGTTGGCGAAACAATGAAAGCTGTTACTTTACTGAATCATCTGATAGCCGAATCGGAAGATTATATCAATTGGGCTTTTTCATTGGGGGACAGTAAGATAGGAATGGTTCAGCAAACGTATTTATATAAATTCTGGCAATGGGACAAGTACAATGAATTACTGAAAAATACGGATGAAGAAACGTATAAGCAAAGCAACCGGCGATTTGAAGAGAAATATCTAATGTTTACTCAACTAATGAAGAATTACGGAAACTAAGATACTTCAGCAAGCAAAGGAAAATCAAAACAGTTTTTAAACTCAAAGAATATGAAGTCGAAAATAGTAAAAGAGAAAGAACCGGAAACAGGCTTAGGCAGAACAAATTATATTATTCTTATTATTGCCGCCCTGTTGATTATTGCAGGTTATCTATTAATGAGCGGTGATGCGAGTACCCTTACCGCCTATAACCCTGACATATTCAGCCGGTTACGTATATGTGTAGCGCCACTATTGTGTGTATTGGGATATCTGTTGAACGTGTTAGGCATCCTTAAGATTTCAAAAAAGAATATCTTTAAAAGAACTTAGCCTACATTATTCATAGTGTAAGTACTTCGTAATAATTATTGTTACTATAAATGAGAATTTAGCGGTGGGAATGGGTATGCGGACGACGCGGATTAAGCGGATGAAGCGGATGAACGCGGATTCTTCTCTTTTTAGTGATTAGCAAGACTATCTCTATTCTCCTCCTCCTGGGAGGAGGAGTACCCGTAGGGGGAGGTGGTAGGTA
>QMCD01000171.1_pt1 | contig 47100 bp, 41 predicted proteins | sample 1821841 | NCBI WGS metagenome assembly QMCD01 (sample SAMN01991225, study PRJNA193472) | Termite gut metagenome, whole genome shotgun sequencing project. | isolation source: worker | host: Macrotermes natalensis
GCAGGTCATCATCCCCTTGTTGCAGGCATTGCAGGAGGCGTTTAACTACCTCCCTGCGGCGGCCATCGAACGGGTATACGAACGGACGGAAATCGACCGGGCGCAGCTTATCAGCGTCTCCACCTTTTACTCCCAATTCCGGCACATTCCCTACGGAAAACACCTTATTAAGGTCTGTACCGGTACGGCCTGCCACGTAAAAGGGGCCGGTAATGTATACGACTCCTTCCGGCGGGAACTGAAAATGGAAGGAGAGCGCATTACCACCGACGACGAACGCTTCTCTATCGAAAAGATTGCCTGTCTGGGTTGCTGCACCTTGGCCCCTGTCGTCCAGATTGACGAAAAAATATACGGTCACGTCCTCCCCGGAAAGGTCAACGAGGTGATTGAGGATTTCCTGGCCCAGCAAGAAGAGAAAGAAAAAGAAGAGATAAAAAAGGCCCAACGCCCCCTTGCGGGGGAAATTCGCCTCGGCATGGGCTCCTGTTGCCAGGCGAGCGGCTCGTCCGATATCTTCCGGGAACTGCAAACAGCCTCCAGCGCATTGGGCATCGACGTCACCATTAAACCGGTGGGGTGTGTGGGGGTTTGCAACCGGGTGCCGCTCATTGACGTGGTCTCCCCGGACGGGAATATCACCCGCTATCCCCGGGTAAAGGCTGCCGAAATAAAGGAGATACTGCACCACCATTTCAAACCGGCCGGTTACCTGAAACGGTTGAAAAACAACCTGCTGAACCACATCGACACCTTCCACACGGACATCACCTGGGACAACGTTGTCTGGCAATCCGAAAACGAACGGACGGGCGTTATCGACAGTTTTCTGGCGGGACAAAAACACATCTCCACCGAGGGGTACGGCTTTCTCGCCCCTTTGAACATCGACGAATACACCGCGCACGGCGGTTTCACGGCGCTTCACCGCATCCTCTCCTCCTGCACCCGCGAAGAGGTAATACAAACCGTTTTAGCCAGCGGCATCCGGGGACGCGGCGGCGGCGGTTTCCCGACCGGTAAAAAATGGGAACTCGTGGCGGCTTCCGGTAAAAAAGAGAAATATGTCATCTGCAACGGCGACGAAGGCGACCCCGGCGCTTTTATGGACCGCATGATGCTGGAATCCTATCCCTTCCGCGTGATAGAAGGCATGCTTATCGCCGGCTATGCTGTAAACGCCGACCAGGGCCTGTTTTACATCCGCGCCGAATACCCGTTGGCTGTCACCCGTATCCGTGCCGCCATTGAGCTTTGCCGGGAACGGAACCTGATAGGCCCAAACATCGCGGGCAGTGGCTTTTCGTTCGACATCACAATCTTTGAAGGCGCCGGCGCTTTCGTTTGCGGCGAAGAAACCGCCCTGATTGCCTCTATCGAGGGAGAGCGGGGGTTCCCCAAACAACGGCCGCCCTATCCCGCCGTGGAAGGGTTAAACGGTCGCCCGACCTTAGTCAACAACGTAGAGACGCTGAGCCAGATTCCTTACATTGTCCGGAATGGCGCCGCTTCCTACAGCCAAATCGGCACCGCCGGAAGCAAAGGGACCAAAGTCTTCGCATTGGCGGGTAAGATACGCCGCGGCGGCCTGATAGAAGTGCCGATGGGCGTTACCCTCAACCGGATTATTGAAGAGATCGGCGGTGGTGTAGAGAACGACGAAAAGCTAAAAGCCGTACAGATTGGCGGCCCTTCGGGCGGCTGTATCCCGGCGCACCTGTGCGATGTACAGGTCGACTTCGACGCCTTCAACCAAATGGGCGCCATGATGGGCTCCGGCGGCTTGGTCGTGTTGAGCGAAAAAGAGTGCATGGTCGACGTCGCCCGTTATTTCCTGAGCTTCACCTGCGAGCAGTCGTGCGGTAAATGCACTTTCTGCCGCGTCGGCATCCGCCGCATGCTCGACATACTCGACAAGCTATGCAGCGGCAAAGCCCAACCGGAAGACATTGACAAATTAGAAGAGTTGGCTATTAACGTAAAAAAATCCTCCCTTTGCGGATTGGGCAAAACCGCGCCCAACCCCGTGCTCACCACCTTGAAATACTTCCGCCACGAATACGAAGAGCACGTAAACGGCATTTGCCGCACGGGCACCTGCAAAGAGATGGTCCGATACACCGTCACCGACGCCTGCGTAGGCTGCACCAAATGCGCCAAAGCCTGCCCGGTCGACGCCATCCCCTATACTCCCTACGAAATCCACACCATCGACACCGCCCTCTGCGTACAATGCGGCCTCTGCATCGACGAATGCAGCTTCGATGCCATAGAGAAGGTAGCCAATACGGTTTCCCATCGGAAAGTATCGGAAACGCATAAGGTATAAAGAACGGAAAGCTGGGCAGACATTTTCAAAACAACATGAACAATAGTGTGTTATGTAAACAGAGCGCCCCGCTCATAAAGAAGCGGGGCGCTTGGGTATATTGATTTCTGAAAGGATACTATTTGCGGACGGGGCGTAGAGAGTATCCGTAGCTTCGATCGTACCAGTCGTCGGAATAGTCAATACCAACATTTCCTTTGTAGGAGTCGTCATCAAAACGTAGTGACCAAGCATAATCAGGCCTATCAGAAAAACTCGACCAGTAGTATCCTCTACTCCAATTATTGTAATGGTCCTCATCATAGTAGTCACTGAGCGAACCGTCATAACCGCCGCGATAACCGGCCGCAGGAAGGAAGATCGCCTTGCCCGATGTTTTATCCGTAAATTTCATACCGAACATGCCGTTCCGCACTGTCCGCGTTTGCGTCACTTTCTCTTCGTCCACCAGTTTGGCAAAATCAGCGCTGTCAGGTACGCGATACCCGGCAGGGCTGGGATCATTGACTGCCGCCCAAGTGTCTCCGGGTTCATTACTATCGTCCCAACCGGTCACAGAATAGCCGGTGGAAGGCCATCCTTTTTTGCGGTTCCATTGGTAGAACATCCCGGCGGATTCGGGAGTGGCCGCAAAGGTTCCCGGAGCATCCACATTACGCGCCGCCCATGTCACACCGTTAATAACCACGTCGGCAGTGTCGGCTGCAGAAGTTGTCGCCACGCGGACACAACGCAACGTGTAACCGTTGCACCTTTCACCACTGTCAGCTATATCAATCCGATCGGCGTCGTACTGCCACCTACTACCAAGAGACAAATACCAAATTTCACCGTATTCATTATCCCATATAGGTATAGTAGACCAATAGCCTCCTCGGATACCAACAAGCTCTAACGTACCGCCAATAATGTCGGTATGATCAGCAGCACGGTTACCGGCCGCAGGAAAGAAAACAGCGTTCCCGTTAGACTTATCTGTAAATTTCACTCCTCTTACACCGTTCTGCGCCTCCCAGGTTTGAGTCACTTTTTCCTCGTCTAACAACTGGGCAAAATCAGCGACAGTCGGCAAGCGCCAACCGTTGGGACTGGGGTCGTTGACAGCCTCCCAGGTATCGCCGGAAGCATTGCTGTTGTCCCAGTTTACAGCCCCCGTAGCAGGCCACCCCTTTTTACGGTTCCATTGATAGAACATCCCCGTAGAGCCCGGAGTAGCTGCAAAGGTGCCCGGAGCATCCACATTGCACTCTGCCCAAACCACGCCATTGATCAGTACGCCGGTAACGGCAACAGGTTCCTCCGGCACTTCTCCGTTTGCTGTTTTCCCGTTCTGCGTAACGGTAACAGTAATGGTTGTTCCGGCACAGGTAACCGTAATGGTAGCCGAACGGTCGCTGCCCGTGTAGTTGGGGTCAAGTTCAATGGCCAGCGTATAGGAACCCGCACCGCCCGAATAAGTTTCTTCACCGTTTAGCAGTAGACGCAGCCATGACACACCGCTCGCGCGGCTTGTCGGAGTGACAGCCTGAGTAGACGTTTTTGGAGTAGCTTCCGCTACCGTTGCTTCCCAGGCAGCAACCAAAGAATTAATCGTTTCATTTTTTCGCTGTTAAATTGGTTAGTAAGGTTTTATTATTTCTCTTTTTCCTGTTATGTTGACTTCTCGTATGCGCATAAAAAAAGCGTGGAACTTAACAATATTCGCTATTGAGGTTCTCGACGACCTGTACAACAAATAAGTAAGCCCACGCCATTCGGCGTGAGCGCTGGCAACTTACTCTTGTTGTACTTTTGAAATTGTCGAGATTTCAATAGCAAGAATAAAAGCTAACGCTTTTTCCAATATTTTACTGTGTGCGCTAAAGCGCAATTATACCATAGGCGCTAAAATTAATTCAACAAGGTAAAAATAACCTTTTTCCGTTATATATCCAAACAGTATTTTAAAGTTTGCCTTGATAAAATATACATTCCATTTCCAATTTTCTTTTGGTTTTCATATATTTGTCTAATATCGGATGCGTCCTAACATCATTCAAGCAAGCTTGATTCTCTTTTCATTATAGTTTGTAATAACAACAAACAACATGATATGACAAAACAAAATGCTATAAAAGTCTTTGAGGAAAAAAAGGTCCGTACCGTATGGGACAGCAACACAGAGGAATGGTATTTCTCTGTTGTAGATGTAATCGCCGTACTAACGGACAGTCCTAATCCGAGAAATTATTGGAAAGTATTAAAGCATCGGCTTATCAAAGAAGGAAATGAAACGGTTACAAATTGTAACCAGTTGAAATTACCTGCTGAAGATGGCAAGATGCGCCTGACAGATGTTGCCGACACCACGCAATTATTCCGGTTGATACAATCCATTCCCTCTCCCAAAGCAGAGCCTTTCAAGTTGTGGATGGCACAAGTGGCCAAAGAACGCTTAGACCAAATGCAAGACCCGGAGTTGTCTATCGAGCAAGCCATGTTGGACTACAAACGGTTGGGATACTCCGATAATTGGATTAATCAACGTCTCAAAAGCATTGAAATCCGCAAGGAATTAACCGATGAATGGAAACGCCGAGGTTTGCAGGAGGGAGTGCAGTTTGCCGCACTGACTGACATCATCTACCAAACATGGGCAGAAAAAACAGCAAAAGAATACAAACAATTCAAAGGACTGAAAAAAGAGAATTTGCGGGACAATATGACCAATAAAGAGTTGGTATTAAGCATGCTTGCAGAGCTCTCTACCAAGGAGATATCAGAGGTACAGAATCCGGAATCTTTTGATGAGCATGCAGAAGTGGCCCGTAAAGGAGGAGGTATTGCCAGAGATGCCCGCCTGAAATTAGAACAGGAAACAGGTAAAAAAGTAGTTACATCTCTGAATGCAAAGGATGTATTGGGATTACAACAAGAGTAATATGGACGTACAACTATTCATCAACAACTACAGGGAAGCATTCGGCGAAGTGGCGGAATTGCCTCTTGCATTCTGGTATGCGGATACCCCGTTGGCAGAGACCGGAAAAATCGGCGGCTGTTTTTTCAAGGAGATGCGAACTGCCCGGGAGGGTGCTCCGGTCAGTCTCAATGCCGACAACATCAGTTGCGGCGGCGGAAAATTCTATACCGGATTCTCGGAGATGCCCGTCCATGTACCTACCTTCGTGTCGGTCAAAGAGAAATACAAAGCGACGCCGGGGTTGGTGCTCGATTTTATCCAAAAAAGCGCCGTACCCCGGGCAAGCGATAACAACCTCAACATAGCCCGCATTGACCGGATAGAGAACTTCGACCGCGTGGAAGGAATCATTTTCTTTGCCACCTCCGATATCCTCTCCGGACTGGCGACGTGGGCATACTTTGACAACAATTCGGACGATGCCGTCACGGCCAGGTTCGGCTCCGGTTGCTCCACCGTTATCACCGATACTGTCGTAGAAAACAGAAAAGGTGGCCGGCGCACCTTTATCGGTTGCTTTGACCCCTCTGTCCGTCCTTGGCTGGAAGCCAATGCACTCAGTTTTGCTATACCGGCGTCCAGGTTCAAAGAGATGTATCACACCATGCGGAACAGCAGCTTGTTCGGCACCCCTGCCTGGGAAAAAGTGCGCGGTAGGATTAATCTCGGATAGGCCATAAATAATTAAAAAACGATGAAGATCTTTTATTTATTGATTATAAGCATTATCCCGTTGGGATGTAGAGGAGTGGACGGGAAAAGGAGGTATATCGCATTACACCTACCTCCCCTCACAAGTGCAGATAAGTGTAAAATCGTAACCGTAGACAGCGTTCTTTTTGATATCTCCGATAGCCGGGAATGGGATGTGCATACCGGCGATCCGTATTTTGTGTTCCGCCAGGTATTTCAATATCTGCTGGCGGGATTCAACCGCCTGTACCGGATCCGTATCGTAGGTAACCGCTACTTCCGGATAAGGCATCTGTATCGCCATGGCATGGGTCAGGTCACCCCAGATAAACAGTTTCGAACCGTTTGATTCCACCATATACCCGGTATGGCCGGGGGTATGCCCGTACGCTGCAACACTGCGGATGCCCGGAAACAACTCCTCCGCACCTTCTACCCCGCCCGGAGCAAACAGGTGCAATTGCTCTTTGTAAGCATTGATGACCTCACGCGCCCGGGCTACGCCACCCGCCGCCTCGCTCATCCAGTAATCATACTCCGCTTGGGGAATATACAACGCTGCCGAAGGGAACGCCTTCTCTCCGTTGCGCAAAAGTCCGCCGATGTGGTCGCCGTGCATGTGTGTCAGCACAATGGCATCAATATCCGCCACACTCTTTCCGCACTTTTTGAGGTTATCGAACAGCTTTTTACCGTATCCGGAGTCGAACAGAATAGTTTTATCTCCCGCGACAACCAAAAAGGCATTGGTGGCATTGGGGAACGTCCCATTGGGAATGGCTTCTTTCAGCATCTCTTCCGTAGCGCCGACCAGGATGCCTTTGTTGCCCTGCTGCTGCCCCTCGGAGAGGGTGGTAATGGTAAAAGAACCGACATCGAATGTGATGACATCTTCCTGCGCCCTTGTCTGGCAGCCGGAAATCAGCACCATAAACAGAGAGAGGCATTTTACAGCCAATTGCGAAATTGCAGTGTGGTAGTTCATAGCAGTTTGTTTTAAATGGTTTATTTATATGATATCCGTAAATCCCATGCCTTCCTCTTATTCTACGAAATCTCTTCCAATTCATATTGAATGGTTCCTACTCCGATCTTTTCGGCATGTTGCAATCCTGCCAGCCAATTGGCATTGGGGTGGATAAGCTTGAATTTTTCGGAGCCGGCCAGATCGTGGTGTTCGTGTTTTTCATGCAGGTGGCTGTAAGCGTTTATCGGTGCCTTTTTCACCAAATCCACACAAGCCATGTCAAGCGCAACGGGGTCGAACGAAGCAGCCATGCCGATGTCCGAAACGATGGCGACGTCGTTGTGGTTCCAGCAGTCGCATTCGGGGGAAACATTCATGATAAAGTTCACGTGAAAATGGGGTTTGCCGGTCAATACAGCCTTGGCGTATTCGGCTATTTTGCAGTTGAGGTTTTCAGAGGTGTCCCAGTCGCTCAAAACGGCCGCACTGTATTGGCAAAGCGCTACGCACTGCCCGCAACCAACACATTTTTCGTAATTGATCTCGGCGCACCGGTTTTCGATTTTAATGGCCGAATGGGCGCAGTACTTGACGCAGACGCCACAGGCTACGCAATTTTTCTTTACGATCTTCGGTTGGGAAGTGGAGTGCATCTCCAATTTTCCACCGATGCTGGCGCTTCCCATGCCGATGTTTTTCAACGCACCGCCAAAGCCGGCCTGCTCGTGTCCTTTAAAGTGGTTCATGCTGATAAAAATGTCGGCATCGGCAATGGCAGAGCCGATTTTCGGCGCTTTGCAGTATTCGCCGTCGATTTTTATTTCGCGGTATTCCGTCCCTTTCACACCGTCGGCAATGATAACATTACAGTGTGTGGTCATGGGGTTAAAGCCGTTTTCCATGGCCGACTGCAGGTGGTCGACGGCATTTGAGCGGCCTCCGGAATACAGGGTGTTTGCATCGGTGAGGAAAACTTTACTACCAAGTTTTTGGAGTATTTTTACCATCCGTGTAGCGTAATTGGGGCGGATGTAGGCTAAATTTCCCGGTTCTCCGAAATGAATTTTAATGGCCGTAAATTGGTTTTCAAAGTTGATTTTTTCAATACCGGCCCTTTTTACTAATTTTTCCAATTTATCCAGCAGGTTGCAGTTGGGGGTGGTATGTAAATTGGTAAAATATACTTTTGATTTTGTCATGGGATTAGGTATTTTAAACTGGCGCTATTTTTGATGTTTTTTGATTTCAAACTGCACTATTTGGGTTTGTACGGTCAAAAGGGTCAGGGAATTATTTTATACGCCATCAAGGTATCGCCGTGCCGGATGTACAACACGCCTTTGTAGATGACCGGGTGCGCCCAGTGCTGTTCGGTGCCGAGTGTGACGGGGAATTTGCTGACGATATCGAATTTTTCCGGGGTAGCCCTGACCAATGCCATGTCGCCTTTTTCCGTGTAACAGTAGAGCATGCCGTCTGCCGTGATAATGGCTCCGGCCGGCAGGGTCTTGTCCTTGTAAAGCGTTTTGCCTGTTTTCCACTCTACACAGCACCAACTGCCTTTTCCGTAGTCCCCGGCGCCGTAGATGTACGCTTCCTGTTTCACGGTGTGACCTGTTCGGGAGTCAAAATCCGGAATGCGCCAAACCTCTTCCACGTTTTTTCCGCCGTCCGTCAGGCGCAACATCACCGTGCCGACGCCGTAGCTGCTGGAACAGAGCAACAGGCCGTTTTCGTAAAGCGGGGTGTTCGGATGTTCAAAAAATCGGTTGGTAAACGGGACCGACCACAGCAGCCTGCCGTCTGAAATATCAATCCCGACGATGTGATGCCCCGTCATGGTGGCAACCTGGGGAGTGGCCTGGTCGCCGATGTAGACCGGACAACAGTAACTGGGTATATCGCCCATTGCTTTTGAACTCCAAATCAGTTCGCCGCTCTTTTTATTCAGTGCGACGATGTTGTGTTCTTTTCCTCCCGGTGTGAATATCAATTTATCGCCTACGATTAGCGGCGATTCGTTCATCCCGTACTTGGGAATTTCGCCGCCGAAATCATCAATTGCGTTTTTTTGCCACAGTATCTTCAAATCGGATGCGTCGAAGCAGGTCAGGATGCCGGTCCCGCTGACCACATAGAGCCGTCCGTCGTTGGGAATGACGGTGCCCCTGGCGCCCTGGTAGCTGGTGTGCCACTCTTTGCCGTACGCTGTTTTGTTGAGCAGTTTGCCTTGCCGGTCCAATACGTACAGGTACCCCGTACCGTCCGTCATGCCGGTTACATAGAGTTTGCCGTCGGCGACAGCGACTGAAGAGTATCCCTGTCCCAATCCGTTGAAATGCCACAATAATTCAGGTCCATTGGCCGGCCAGGAGGGGAGTAGCCCGGTATCTTGGTAAATACCGGTGCGGTCGTTCCGCCATTCGATGGTTTGCGCCGATACGATCTGTATGGCGAGGAGCAGCAGGGGAAGGATTTTTATGTGTTTCATTACGTTGTATTATCCATAAGTTGGAGCGTTGGCAAATGAAATTAATGCTTCAATCTGCCCTCTCTTATAGCCTTCTGTTGGTTCAATATCCTCTGTTGCTTTTTTGCGGCTTCTAATGATGCCGGCCGCTTCCGCCAAGAGGTTATTGATAGTAGCGTACTTTCTATCCATTGCTTATGAAATTCATTGATATATGTTCTTTCCATACTTTAAATCATTAAAGAGGTTACTACAAATATAACTAAAACCAAAAGCAGAATCAAGCTTGCTTGAGTTATACGGAAGTGCATCCGATATTATGCAAATCTAAACAAATTATTCGCATCTTGAGCTATTTTAAATTTATTGCACAATCGTTCCTTCTACCTCTTATTCTTCCCCCAACTCATAACAAAACAGCAAATCGTGGTCCCGCAGGTAGAGTTTGCCGTTGGCAATGACCGGGTGCGCCCAGATCATGTTATCGATGGTTTTTATTTGGGTGCGTTCGGGGAATTCCATGCGGCCGTATTCTTTCCAGCCGTCGGGGGAGGCATCTATGATGGTGAGGAGTCCGCCGCGTTCGCTGAGCAGGAGGAGGCGGTCGTTGACGGCAAGTACAGCTCCTTTACCTGCTTCTTTGTCGCGTTTTTTCCAGACGCTTTTACCGCTTTTTAGCTCCTGGCATACCCAGCCGTGGGGGTCGGAATAGCCGTAGATGTGACCATCAATAAGGACTACGCCGCCGTGGTGGTTGACCATGTTTTTGTTGGCGTAGAGGGTGTCGGCGGTGAAGGCGTCGCCCTGTTTGACGAGCCGGATGTAGGTGCAGCCGGCGTTGTACCCGGAGGTGACGTAAACGGTATGGTCATGGTATACCGGGGTGGGAATGACGGCGGTCTTGTAAGCGGGTATCTCTATTTTCCACAATATTTTACCCTCTTTTGCGGAGATGCCCGCAACGCTTTTGGCGGCCTGTTGGATGTATTGCCGTACTCCGTCCACCTCGGCAACGATGGGGGAGGAATAGCCCGCTTCGTCTGTCCACGCTGTGGTGCGCCAAATCAGGTTACCGGTGTTTTTATCGAGGGCGACGACGGTGCCGTCCACCCCGCCGGGGGTACAGATAACCAAGTTGCCGTCAACCAAAGGAGATTCGCTGAATCCCCAGCGGGACATGATTTTGCCGTTGAAGTCGGTCGTAAAATCTTTCTGCCAGAGGATGTTGCCGTCAGCGGCGGAGAGGCAGTGTATTTGGCCGATGCCGCGGATGAGGTAGAGTTTGTCGCCGTCTACGGTGATGGTGCCGCGGGGCCCGATTTCCCGGTCTTGTACGGACTCCTTGCCTAGGGTTTGTTTCCATTTTAGCTCGCCGGTTTGGGTGTCTAAGGCAAATGCGAAGCCTTGTTCATCTGTTGCGCCCTGGCAGTAGAGGGTGGTGCCGACGATGGCCGGGGAGGAGTAGCCGGTGCCGGCTTTCCGGAAGGTCCACGCGACCGCCGGTTTGGAGGCCGACCAGTCCAATTGGAGGTTTTCCTGTGTGACGACGGCCTGGCGGTTGGCGCCCCGCCATTGCGGCCAATCCTGTGCTTGGGTTACCGTGACGAAGATGAATAACAGTATGGTTGTAATGCTTGAAAGATGGGTGTGTTTTCGGGTGTTCATGGTTTATTTTTTAGAATGATGGTGTGGGATTTGGTTCTGCCCGCTCCCTGAAATGCTATTTTATCCGGACAAATGGTTACGATTCCGTATGCATTCGTAGTTTCCGTTTCCACCATGCCTTCCGCAGTGATAAACGGTATCTCTTTGTAAACCCCGAATGCTCCGGCGTGGTGGTGCCCGCTGATGACGCCTTTTACCGTGCCGGCATATTTTGATAGAAGTTCAATGATCTCCAAATCGTTCCATGCGGTCAAGCCTTTTACGCCGTAAAGCGGATGGTGCGAAAACACCAGCGTTTTCAAAGTGTTTTGCTCCGCTTTTTTCAACTCCTCCTCCAACCACTGCATCTGTTTTTGGCTGATCCCTCCGTTGTACGTAGCCCCGTTGGAGCGTTTCTCCTCTTTGATCTTTTGCAGCATCTCTGTCAATTCCGCCTCTTTTTCGGTGCCTTTTATATGGGAATACGAAGAAATTTCATTGGTATTGAGTATGATAAAACACCACTCCCCTTTGCGGAACGAGTAGTATGCGTCGGGCATATTTAGCCGTTTGTACAATTCGTTGTTTTCCAATCCCCCATAGTCGTGATTTCCGGTCAGGTTGTATATGGTGGCGTTTAACTTGTTCAGGCGCGTCAGCACCGAATCTAACTGACGGGGCGTATCCCTGTCTGTCAGGTCGCCCAAATTCACCGTAAATTGCACCTGTTCCCGGTTCAGTTCGTCCACACATGCCTCCAACTTTTGGAGCGAATTTCGGTAAAACCTGTTTCCGGCCGGCTCGCAATCGCAGTATTGAATATCTGCAATTATCCCAAAGCGGATAATCTGCTCTTCTTGGTTTGTTCCGTTTCTGTCCATCGTACTATTTCCAACCAAAGAGCAACACAGCATCATGACGATGAGACTAATAATACAAGATGTTCTATTCATGTTTTTCTTTATAGTGCTCCTGCGCTATCGCAATGGCGCGGTGCAGTTTTCGTTTACATCGGTTTTAAATTCTTATTCAGTCGGTCAACAATCCATGCCAAGCGTTTCGCTTGTCCTGCCTCCGTCTTGGCATCCCAATAGGCCCGTGCATACGTCCTTTTGACAGATGGGGACATGGCCTGAAAATTCAGGAGGGCTGTTTCATGCCCTTTCAGCAAATCGGACAACATTGCGACCTGAGCATCAGTCACCACCTGATTATTACACGCCTCCCATTGGCCGTTTTTCTGTGCTTCCGCTATTTTTGCCCTGCCGTACACGGTCATCACTCCCTGCTTTTCGAGCATCTCCGCCAATGCCTTGTTTTTATCTGACCATTTGCTGTTTGGGCGGCGCATGGAAAAGTATTTCAGGTAGGTGGTCGCATCTATACGTTTCATCTGCCCGTCAATCCAACCGAAACAGAGCGCTTCTTCCAGCGCCTCATTTGCCTTGATGGTTTTCGGCCCGTCCGTTTTACCGAACAGCAGCCAAATCCCACCGCTCGACAGGCAATTTTCCTGCAGCCAACCCCTGAACTCCGCCCGTGTCGCAAACAGCAAATGGTCTGTCATAACAAATTCGTTTACTTTACCTTATATGCCATTAGCGTGTTGCCGTGGCGCACGTACATCACTCCCCGATAGAGTACCGGATGCGCCCAATGTTGTGCCGTTCCGAGCGTAATCATAAATTTGCTGACGATGTCGAATTTCTCCGGAGTAGCCTTGGCCAGTACCATTTCCCCTCGGTCGGTGTAGCAGTAGAGCATGCCGTCGTTGGCAATGATGTTGCCCATAGCGAGGCCGCCCTGTTTCCATTTGATTGTTCCCGTGTTCCACTCCACGCAGAACCAGTAGCGGTTGGCATCCCCGGAACCGTACACATAATCGCCTATTTTTACCATGGCGCCGATACGGTTATCCAACTCGGCGGCAAACCACACTTTCTCTACGTTTTGTCCCCCGTTTGTCAGGCGCAACATCGTGCTACCCTTTCCGTATCCGCTGGTACACAACAACATATTATTACTGTATACCGGCGTATTGGCGTGTACCGAATGGCGGTTGGTGTTTTCGTACGACCAGAGTTTTTCCCCGTTCGCAGCATTGATGCCGATGATGTGCTTCGCCGTCATGGTCACCACTTGGGGAATCTTTTGGTCTGCGATATAGAGCGGAGAACAGTAGGCCGACTCATCCCCCTCTCCCGGAGAACTCCAAATCAATGCGCCGGTGTGTTTATTCAAGGCAACGATGTTGTTCTCTTTTCCGCCTGTTGTAGCGATGACTTTTTCACCGACGATCAGTGGGGTTTCGCAAACACCCCACTGTATGTTTGAGCCGTTAAAATCCTGCGAAAAACTCTTTTTCCAGACGACCTCCAGGCTTTGCTGGTCAATGCAATAGATTTCGGCCATTCCGCTGACGAGGTAGATTTTGCCTTCGCTGATGGTAACCGTACCGCGCGTACCGTTGTAACTTACCGCCCATTCGGGGCCGTACGCTTTTTTGTTCAGCAGCTTACCGCTCGCATCGAACACGTAGATATACCCTGTTCCCTCCGTCATGCCGGTGATGTAGAGTTTGTTCGCATCAACCGCTACGGAAGAGTGCCCCTCTCCCAGGTCGTCGTAATGCCACAGCATGGCAGGCCCGCCTTCCGGCCAAACCTGTAACAGCCCGGCTTCGTGGTAAATACCGGTACGGTCAGTCCCGCGCCACTGGATATTTTCCTGTGCGGAGAGAGATAGCACGAATAGCGCCAGGCAGAGTGAGATAAATTCTTTTTTCATGACAGATATGGTTTAGTTGAAACGATTATTCTTTGTTTTCTTGAGCACCCTGTTCGGAAAGCCTGTTTGGTTCGTTACGTTTTCCAAGCTGTTTGGCATTTTCCGGACTGATAACGCTTCCGCCCTGTTGTTCAATTTCCAGGCGGGCATTCTTTGCCACGTTGGCGCCCTTGTGTGCAATGACAGCGCTTTCCTGCAAATTCTGCGGGTTGGTTTTTGCCGACAGTTCTGTTGCCGTCGCTTCTGCCAACATATTGACGATTAACTCCAAGTTGGTCATGTTGTCCCGCAGGTTTTCCTTTTTCAGGTTTTTATGCTGCTTGTATTGTTTCGTGGTCATTCCGCTCCACGTTTTGGTCATCAAATCCGTCAGGAAGGCATACTCTTCCCCCTGCTTCACGCCCGCCTTGTCCCACTCATCGGTCAGCGCCTTGCGGACCTCTATGGATTTGATGCGTTGATTAATCCAATTCTCGGAATAGCCCAGTCGCCGGTAGTTCAAGATGGCGCGGTCTATCGAAAGCTCCGGGTCAATTGTTTCATCAATTCTTTCTCTGCCCACTTTCGCCAGCCACATCTTAAACGGCTCTGCTTTTTTACTCGGAATGGATTGAATAATACGTAAGATTTGCTCAATATCAGCGACATCGGTAAGGCGCATTTTGCCGTCAGGAGCAAGTAATTTCAAACCGTTACAATTTGTAACGGTTTCATTTCCCTCGTCTGTAAGCCGTTTTTTCAGAACACGCCAATATACCTGTGGATTATTGCTGTCAGTCAGTATTCCGACTATATCCACTACCGAAAACCACCATTTTTCCTGTTCTTCGTCCCAAACGGAACGAACCTGACGTTGGTCAAACAGTTGTATTTTATTTTTCATACGTTGTATTTTATCGATACTCGAAAGCAGGAACGAAGCTTTATTTTCTCCAAATCAAAAAAATCCATTATATTAGACAATTTTAACTGCCAAAGGTTTATGCTTCCGGCTTTAAGTATCGTACAGACAACTTCTTCAACGCATTCAACACAAACGTCAGGTTATACAACTCTTCCGAATACCACAACCGGGAAAAATAGAGACCGATCGGTTCGCGCCGGTAGAGTTCTCCCGATTCGTATTTCCGGTAAAGGTAATCAAAGGCTTTTTCCAAAATCGTTGTTTCTGTTCCCGGGTAAGAGGCGAGTGCGCTCAATGCCCGCGCCGTCAGTGTCACCTTTGACGGCACTCCTTTAGCCCCCCCCCAGCCGCCGTCGGCGTTTTGTACGGACAGAATATACGCTAACCCTTTTCGCGCCATTTCCCGGGCGGCCGGTTTGTCGGAACCTGCCAAGTACTCCACCGCCATAGCCGTGCCGTAGAGCGGCGACCGTTCATCTTTCGCATCCTGATCGCCAAACCACAGGGGCGTCCAGGAACCGTCCGCTGCCTGCACCCGCTGCATCCATTTCAACATATGCGCGCTACTCCTTTTGCACGCTTCTTGCAGTTTATTGGGAAGCGCCTCCTGCCAATATTGAAAAGCCAATATCGCATGCGCCGAAATATCCGGGCTGCTCCGGTCAAAAGGCAATTTGCCCCAGCCTTTGCAAAAGGTGGGCATTCCGCCGTCGCTGTTTTGGAGCGCCAACAACCATTCGATGCCTTTTCCGACTTCCGGACTGTACGCCCCGTCTGACAAAATATGCAGGGCGACCAAAGCGCCGGAGGTATCGTCTGCGTCCGGCACGGCCCCCGGCAAGTCCGTCCAGCCCCAGCCCCCCTCTTTTGCCCCGGTAAAGGGATGCCTGTGGCTAAAGGCTTGTTGCTTGAGCTTCCCGGCCAAGGCAGCTTTATCTTTTATATCATCCCCCAATGCACGTACACTTAAAACTGTCACCCAACACGCCAAATCCGTATCAATCGGCCATGAACCGTCCTCGCGGACCGTATCTGTCAGAAAAGCGACACTCCGTTGCGTAGCGACATGCTCCCGGTAACCCGCCCCGCTCATACACATCGCCACGAATGCAGTCAGGGGAGCGGCTTCCAGAAAACCGCCGTGGTGAGGCTGAAGCTTTTCCAATACCCGGAGAGATGGAGGGATAAACGCTTTGCGCAAAGGCGATAACAACCCCTTTTTCCCCTTCTTATATCGTAAGATACCCACTGCGATTAGCGCCGGAATGGCGTAACTCACCACGGGAAGCCGGAAAAAGCGGAATAATTTTTGCGGCAACACCGAAACCTCAAAAGGCAACTGCGGGATTTTTTCCCACCCGGCGATAACGCCCGCCAATGCGCACATCACTAGGATGGGGGCGGAAAAAGTCAGATCTTTTCCGTAGTAATCCAGCACCCCCTTTACCATTTGCCGGTCGGTCAATCCCCCGAACTTTTCGGTCAAATACGCCTGTGCCTGTTGCGGGGCTTCACTCACCGCCGAGAGGGCAGCATACGACAACAGCGTGGCCGTCATGTTGGAAGGACTTTCCACACTGTCCCCCCAGGAGCCGTCCGGGCGCATGGTACCGCTCAGCCAGTCCGCCCCCCTTTGAATGTAGGGGGCATACTTCTCTCTATCCGTGAGGTACAGTGCAAAAACAGCCACGGAAGTAGAGATAGCACTCGACGACAACGCGCCCCTCCAGATACCGCCCTCCGCCGGCCGCTTCTCCAACAACCGCTCCCAGAGCGCTGCAATCATTTCGGCGATTTGTTTTTCTCTCCTTATTTTCAATTTTTAGAACTTTCTTTATTACTACTGCATGAACCTTTCGTGTGGCACTTTTAGAGTAATTCGAAATACTGTAATGCCTTTACTACACCATCCTCATCCACCGAATCCGTCACATAGTTTGCCTTCGCTTTTACCTGGTCGGTTGCGTTCCCCATCGCCACACCGACCGTGGCGTGTTCCAACATGGCAATGTCATTCCCGCCGTCTCCAAATGCCATTGTACTCCCGCTGCCAATACCGAAATAAGCTGCAAACAGATCCATTCCGGTAGCCTTGTTTATGCCCCTGATATTAAAATCCGCAAAAGCAGGATGCCAACGGCTGCTTTCGCAATCCGTCAGTACGGACTTCACAAGCTCCTGTTCCCGCTTCGGATCCACAAATGCACTTAATTGAAAAACACCCGCTTTCACTATCTCCGAAACAGCTTTCACGGGTGGAATGGGAATATTAACAAGTCGACTAATAGATACTGTCGTATCATCTACATAGTTTATAAAATTACCCGCATCTGTCATAAATTCGCACGGGAACGGCCGCTCCTTTAAATGAACCGTTAATCGCTCCAAACTCTCCTTGGACAAAACGTGCCGGGCAATCACGTTACCTTTTGCATCCATGCAACACGAACCGTTCGACGTAATATATCCGTCAAACTCCAAACCGCCCAAATCGCCGATGTCCCTGAAAGCCCGGCCGGTTGCAATAATTACTTTCACGCCCTTCTCCCGAAGCCGGCTAATCGCCTCCCGCGCAGAAACCGGAATCGTATGTGTACTGAAACTGATCAGCGTTCCGTCAATATCGAAAAAAATAGCGTGAGGTTTTGTCATCTGTTCCGGTTTGAATGCTGCTTAAAATGAAGGAATATACGAGCAAATATATAGATTACTTTGAACTTTGGCAAGCTTTTACTTCGTGGTTTGGCAGGGGCATTCCTAACCGTTCAACCGTCGGGTATACAACTTGACGGAACGTTCCTTTTCGGATGAGCGGCTCAAACGGATCGTCTCCGCAACTACAAAGCAAAGAGTGTTTGTGCATTTGCTCCGAATGCGCTACCCACTTGCTTGATTTTCATAGATTATTACACTATATTTAAAGCCTCAAATTGAATCGTCCCATTGTGAAAAACAAACGCATCGTAACCGGCATTACCATTCTCATCGTCCTGCTCTACACCGGGCTGGTGATCGGGTGGCACCTCTATCCCCTCCGGGAAAACCTGGCAATTCAGGCGCCGGGAGCGGATAACCGGCCGGAAGGGCTGGCCCGGACAGCTGACGATATGGTAATCGGTGAGTTCTTTATGAAATACGAGGAAGCATCCTCTTCCCTGACCGGCAAATGGAACAGTTTCCGGGGTGCGTTCACCACCAACAGGATAGAAACCCCCGACCGGATCCGCACCTCTGCAGAGGAGTACCCCGTCCTATGGAGCGTGGAAACCGGAGAAGGCCATGCGGCGCCGGTCATTTACAACGGCAGGGTCTACTTCCTCGACTACAACGAACAGTTGAGTTCCGACGCCCTGCGCTGCTTCTCCTTAGAGACCGGCAAAGAACTCTGGCGCCGGTGGTACCGCGTACCCATGAAGCGGAACCACGGCTTCTCGCGCACCGTTCCCGCCATCGGAGACGACTACATCATCACCATCGGGCCGGAAGGCCATGTAATGTGCTGCGACCCGGTGAGCGGAGAGATGAAATGGTCGCTCGACATGCAAAAAGAGTTTAAAACCGAAGTACCCTTCTGGTATACCGGACAGTGCCCGCGTGTCGACGGCAACACCCTCATTCTGGCACCGGCCGGAGAGGAAACGCTACTGGCCGGATTAGATGTGCAGACCGGCGAAATCCGCTGGACAACACCCAACACGCTGAAATACAAAATGTCGCACTCCTCCGTCATGCCGATGACCCTGAGCGGTAAAAAAACATACGTATACATCGGCATAGGGGGCGTTTGCGGTATCTCGGCTGAAACCGGTGACCGGGGCGCCCTGCTGTGGGAAACCAACAAATGGCAACCCTCCGTCGTCGCCCCTTCCCCGCTCCAACTGTCGTCCAACCAAATCTTTATGGTCGCCGGATACGGTACCGGAGGTGCCCTGCTGCGGGTGGAATGCTCCGGAACCAAATGGACGGCCACCGTCAGCGAACAGCACAAACCCAACGCAGGAGTGGCCAGCGAACAACAGACCCCCATCTTCTACAACAACATGATCATCAGCGTCATGCCAAAAGACGGAGGCGGCAACCGGGGGAAACTGGTCGCCTACTCCCCTTCCGATCTCCGCTCGCCCATCTGGACATCCACCGCCGACGAACGCTTTGGCCTCGGCCCCTACCTCCTCATCAACAACCTCCTCTTCGTCTTCAAAGACGACGGGGAACTCTACCTATACGAAGTCGGACAGCACAACCTGAAGCTGCTGAAAAAACAGCGCATCATGGACGGCATCGACGCTTGGGGCCCCTTAGCCTACGCAGACGGCAGGCTGATCCTCCGGGACGCCCACACCCTAAAATGCATCAAAGTAATATAGGAAAACCATGGAACCCAACACACATAAAGAGCAACCCATCTCGCGACGGAAATTTCTGCAACTGTGCGGAACGGCCGTTGCAGGCGTAGGTATAGCAGGACTAACGGGCTTCTTTCTGCACAAAAAACTGACCGCAACGGGCGAACCGATCGCTTCGGGCAGCAACCAAACGGCAGGAACCCCTTTCTCCTCCCCCTACAAATTGATCTCCACCTTCCAGGTACCCGACACCATCCAAGCCTTTGAATTGGCCGGCGACCAACTCATCGTCGCCGCATCCAACCAGGTCTTTATGTACAACACGGAAGGCGCACTGACCAACACCTTTACTGTCGGCAGCAACCTCCGGGACATCGCAGCCGACAATAACCACCTCTACCTGCTCTTCCCCGCCCGGATCGAAGTTTACGACCTCTCCGGCGAATGGTTGCGCGACTGGGAGGCGTGCGACGACACCGCCGACTACTGCTCCATGACGCTCGCCCCCGGCGCCCTCTTTGCCACGGATGCTGCCAATAAAAACATCTGCCAATACACAACGGAGGGGCAATTCGTCCGGTTCATTCAAAGCCCCGACGGCTTCATCGTTCCCAGTTACTCATTCGGCATCACCTACACGGACGGAGTGCTCTATTGCTCCAACCCGGGCAGGCACCGGGTAGAAAAATACACCCCCGACGGCACCTACATCAGCTCCTTCGGAAAATCGGGAAACGCCCCCGGTCTGTTCAGCGGATGCTGCAACCCCGTCCACTTAACCCATACCGCCACGGGCGAGATCATCACCTCCGAAAAAGGAATCCCGCGCATCAGTTGCTACGGCACGGACGGCACATTCCGCAGCCTGCTGCTTGACAGCAAAACCCTGGGAGGCGGCCACGCAGCCTACGACATCAAACTCCGCAACGACCTACTGTTCGTAGCCGGTAACAACCGCATCTCCATCTTCCGCTACGACAAAACACAGGCAGCCAACACCGCCTGCTCCACCTGCAAAGCAAATTGTCCGCTGCGACAAGGCGTCACAATATAACAACACATGGAAAAAAAAGAAAAACATCCGATCAACCAAAGCCCCGTATCACGCCGGGAATTCCTGCGGATAGTGGGATCGGCAGTCGCAGGAGGAGCCCTCCTCGCCGTTACCGGCAGCCTGATTGGTCGCGTAAAAGGAGAACAAGCCGACTACTACTGGCAAATCGACCCGCAAAAATGCACCCAGTGCGGACGCTGTGAAACCCATTGCGTCCTTCCGGTATCGGCCGTCAAATGCCTCCACGCCAACAAAGTATGCGGCTACTGCGACCTCTGCGGCGGCTACTACCGCTCCAATGTCAAAGAACTCAACACCGCCGCCGAAAACCTCATGTGCCCCACCGGCGCCATCGAACGCAAATTCGTAGAAGACCCCTACTTTGAATACACCATCGACGAACAGCTCTGCAACGGCTGCGGCAAATGCGTCAAAGGGTGCAGCTCCTTCGGCAACGGCTCCCTCTACCTTCAGATCAAACGCGACCTCTGCAAAGATTGCAACGAATGCCAGATAGCCACCGTCTGTCCCTCGGGCGCCATCACCCGCGTCCCCTTCAAAACAGCCTACAAACTCAAAGAGTAATGAAAAAAATTCTCCCTGTATGCCTGTCGCTGCTCCTGCCCGGAGTGCTAAGTGCCCAAAACCGTTTCCCCCGGCCCGACTTCACCTCCGGCTACCAATACCCCGACATCACCTACCCGGTGCCCAACGAAACGTTGTGGACAACCGTCGACATACTCCTGTTGGTACTGCTAATGAGCATCGTAACCTGGGCAGTACTCAAAAAACAAACACGCCGCCCCATCCTGTGGGTATCCGTCATCTCCGTCGCTTACTTCGGCTTCTTCCGCAGCGGCTGCGTATGCAGCATCGGATCCATCCAGAACATCGCCCTGGCAAGCGTCGACAGCACCTACGCCCTACCGTTCTCCGTACTACTCTTCTTCCTCCTGCCCCTCCTCTTTGCCCTCCTCTTCGGGCGGGTATTCTGCGCCGGCGTCTGCCCGTTCGGCGCCCTGCAGGAGTTGGTAAACCTCAAAAACTACAGGCTCTCCCGGTCGCTCACCACCATCCTCGGCATGATACCCTGGATCTACCTCATCTTTGCCCTCCTCTACGCCGTTACGCGCAGCAGCTTTATCATCTGCCGCTTCGACCCCTTTATCGGGATCTTCCGGTTGGGTGGAGACCTCGGCTTACTCCTGTTCGGCGGCCTATTACTGGTGGCAGCCATCTTTACGGGAAGGCCGTTTTGCCGCTTCCTCTGCCCTTACGGGGCCTTGTTGAGCCTCTTTTCCCGGATATCCATCTGGAAAATCAAAATCACGCCCAAGCCATGCATCAACTGCGACCTCTGTCGCAACGCCTGCCCGGTAGACGCCATCCGGCCACCCTACGAAAACAAAGTAAAAGAGAGTCGCCCGCAAGGCGTTCAGCGGATCGTCAACTACCTCATCATCCTTCCCCTCCTTATCTTCGCAGGAGCTTTTCTAATGCGCTCTGTCAGTAGCGACCTGAGTCGCGCCCACAAAGACGTCCGCCTCTACGACCTCGTCGTCCGGCACGAAACCAACCCGCAGGAGTCGCTCTCCCTGGAACTGGAAGCCTTCTACGGGCAAGGCGGCACCCTTGAGGCCCTTACCGCAACCTTTGAACAGATCCAGACCGACTTCCGGCGCTACGCTACCTGTGCCGGCGCCCTCATCGGACTCGTCATCGGACTCACCCTCATCAACCTCTCCGTCAAACGCACCCGCAAACACTACGAAATCGACCGGGCTGCCTGCGTCGCCTGCGCCCGCTGCTTCAGCTACTGCCCGCAGAATATTGAAAATAAAAAATACACCGATGAAAGAGATTGACGAACTCTTAGAACTTTCCCGTAAAAGAGGTGCAGCAATCCCGCCGCCTGCTTCCGCAGAGGATCTGAAACAATGCTCAAAAGATTTAGCGGCAAAAGGATTCCCGCGCATCCCACAGAGATATTTTGCATTCTTGCGCACCAAATGCAACGGCTTTGACCACGGGATCACATTTTACGGTACAAAACCATTCCACACCAACGGCAGTGGTTTAGTGCAAGACCTCGTGACCGCCAACGAACAGTCGGGGCACAGCGACTACATGAAACATGGCCTGCTTATCGGCCGCGGATGGGATTACAAATACTTTTACAACACAAAAAACGGACTTTACGAGACAAGAGATATGCTTAACTACGTACAGGAGGAACACGCCACTTTCAAAGAACTGTTTTGTTGGGAATGGCTAAACCGGAGGTAAAATCTGTAATCGGCTCAACTGCAACAACCTGTGCGGGGAGCATAGATGTCCATAAAATCCCGTAGCAACTCTTTGGCCAATTGCCAGTTGCCGGGGTTGATGCAATATTTAACCTTTGGGGGGAAGATCTCCCCCTGAATCAGGCCTGCGTCCTTGAGTTCGGAAAGGTGTTGGGAGACGGTGGCTTTGGCAATGGGCAGCACTTCGTGTATGTCTCCGAAAAAACAGTCGCTCCGCGAAGCCAGGAATTTCAGAATAGCTATACGGGCGGGATGCCCCATCGCTTTGGCAAACCGGGCTAACTGCTCCTCTTCTTGTGTATACTTGTTCGTCATAGGCTGGTGACATCATTGAAATAAATTAGACAAAAAATTTGCAGGGTGGTTTAGAGCTTGTTGGAATTTTCCGCCGAAACTGGAATCCTAACCACCTTCCTCCCTTTGGGCAGTCGGCGCAAGACGCACGAAGCTTCGGCCTGTTGATTTCCGAAAGCGTGGTCGGGAGCGGCGAATTGTTTACTTGCTCTGGCTGAGCGCCCGGAATCCGCTCTGCTCGACGAAGGAGCGCAGCGACTGAGAAGGTTGCGGATTCCAGCGAAAGCCGGGGCTTGGTAAACCGGCCGCGGAGACCGCTTTCGGAAACAACAAGCCGAAGCGATAGGGGAAAAAGAGAAAAATTCCTGCATTTGCCCTGTATTTTCATCCGCAGAATTTGGAATATAGAAACCCTTATAGTAGGTTTGTCATTGATTTACAGGTATTTATGTTTGTTGTTCGGCGAACAGCGAACAACCACAAACCATAGTTATACATTCATTGTAGCATAAAACGATATACATCATGAACACAAAAGAATTTACAGGAGAATTAGTCGGTACCTTTATCCTGGTACTGTTTGGCTGCGGCTCGGTCGCCGTAGCCACCCTGTTTGGCGAATACACCGGTATCCTGCAGATTGGGCTTGCCTGGGGATTGGGGGTGATGCTGGCCATCTACCTGACCCGGCACTTATCGTGCGCCCACCTGAATCCGGCTGTATCCATCAGTATGGTGGTGAGCAAACGGATGGGGGCCCGTAAACTACCCGCCTACCTGATTGCGCAGTTTCTCGGCGCTTTTCTGGCCGGTTGGGCCATCTACCTGTTGTTCGCCCCTTCCATTGAGGCGTATGAAGCCTCCCACAACATCCTGAGGGGAAGCAGTGAATCCGTGGCGACAGCCAAAATGTTCGGCGAATACTACATCCAACCGGGGGGCACAGCTGTGGTGTCCCTGCCGTTGGCTATCGCCGCCGAAGCGTTCGGCACCTTTCTGTTGGTGCTCTTCATCTTTGCCTTGACGGAAGGCTGCAATGTCGGGCGTCCCAGCGACAACACGGCGCCTGTTTTTATCGGGCTGACCGTTACCTCCATTATTTGCTTAGTCGCACCGCTGACACAAGCCGGTTTAAATCCCGCCCGCGACTTCGGCCCCCGTTTGGTAGCCTGGCTCACGGGGTGGGGAAGTGCCGCTTTCCCGGACAGCAGTGGCGGCTTTTTCTGGGTCTATATAGCAGGCCCTATTATAGGCGGTATAGTGGCTGCACTCCTTTTTCTGTATGTATTTGAGCCGATTATGAAAAAGAAGTCGGCATCCTGTGATTGCGAAAAATAATAAAACCATAAGAGCATGAACAATACAAAACTTATTTTAGCCGGCGGCTTTTTGGGAGCGGGCAAGACCACCTTACTCCGGGAAACAGCCCTGAGATTGATTAAACAAGGCCTGCGTGTTGGACTGATTACCAACGACCAGGCTCCCGAACTGGTGGATAGCGAGCTGTTATCGCTCAACAACCTGCATGTGGCGGAGGTCAGTGGCAGTTGCTTCTGCTGCAATTTCAACGGTTTCACGGACGCTATTCAAAAAATCCGCACCGAAGTGGCCGCCGATGTGATTATCGCCGAACCGGTGGGCAGTTGCACCGACCTGTCGGCTACGATTATGCAACCCTTAAAGCAATACTGGAACCGCGAATTGCAGTTGGCTCCTCTCTCCGTGTTGGCAGATCCTTCCCGTCTTGACTCCATATTGGCCGGCGGGAATGCCGGACTGCATGCCGATGCCGCTTACATCTATCGCAAACAATTGGAAGAGAGCGATATCATACTGATCAATAAATCCGACCTATTGAACGCAGAACAGGTAGAAAGCCTGAAACAACGCACTGCCCAAACGTTCCCGTCAGCCACTGTTCTGGCAGTCAGCGCTATCCAAGGCGCAGGCATTGACGAATGGCTCTCTCTGGTGATGAACCGCCCGGAGGCAGGCAAACGCTTGACAGAGGTGGACTACGACATCTACGCTCACGGCGAGGCGGTGCTCGGCTGGCTGAACGGCACTGTTCAACTGCACGGGGCAACGACCGACTGGGATGATTTCACCCGCATTTTCCTGACCCGCTTAGCCGATCGTTTCGACAATGAAAACCTTCCGGTGGGACATGTAAAGGTCATCGCCGAAAACGGTCGGAACTTCATCGTCGGTAATTTGACAGGTACCCGTGAAACACTCTCTACCCGAGGAACCGCAGGCAGCAGTCGGGACGTGAAACTGATTATCAACGCCCGCGTGGAAACCTCTCCGGAAAACTTAGACCGGATTGTCCGCGAAACGCTCGACGCGCTCTGTACGGATAGCCACACCCCCGAAGTGATAGCCTGGCGCTACCTCCAACCCGGCCGTCCCCAACCCACCCACCGGTTTACGGAGGTGGTGTAAAAGTACTACATTTCAATGAACGGCGGCACTTGCGTTTATCACCAATTATGCGTAATATTGTAGTACTGGCTGTCGGTCAGGTTGGATAATGTCTTAGCGTATTCCGTAGATATTCTGTAGGTGTTCCGTAGGTGTTCCATAGGCTGGACAACGGCTTTTGAACAATAAGGCTACGCAATCATTACCAATCTGTAAAAATTTGGATCGTATGTTAAAAATAGCGTTCTTTGCACAAACAAGTTACAGCACAGGAGGATGAGTTTCAAGTCTCAGATAAACGTATACAGGAGGAGGGCGCTGAACGGATTGACGCAGCACATCGGAAAATCCGGAAAAATCCGGAACTACACTGAGAACCCCGGACAGGTGCAACGTATATTGATCAGCCGCCCCAACAGCCGGTTAGGCAATCAATTGCTGATCACTCCCCTGGTCCAGGAAGTGTCCGAAACATTCCTGAATGCCAAAATCGACCTGTTTGTCCGGGGATTTTTGTCACCGGTCATTTTTGAAAACTATCCGCAGATAGACCAAATCATCCGGCTCCCCAAGAAACCGTTCAAATCCCTGGGAAACTACCTGAAGGTATGGCTATCCATACGAAAATACCGGTATGACCTGGTATTGAACGTCATCGACGGTTCTTCGTCGGGGCGCCTCTCCACAGCATTCGCCAGGGGAAAATGTAAAATTTACAACGACATCGTGCAAGAGCTTCGGGAACGATACAACGACTACCTCCACATCGCCAAATTCCCCGTATACAACTTCCGGGAATACGCTCCCCTGTTCGGAGCGCCGGCCCCATCCGGCCCCGTCCCCTCTTTAAACATCAAACTCAGCAAAGAAGAGTTGAAAAACGGGAAAACACTCTTGCACACCGTTGTCAATGACCGGCAAAACACCATCGCCGTCTTTACATTTGCCACAGGAGACAAATGTTACTCCAAAACCTGGTGGGGGGAAGTATATGGAAAATTGAAAGAAAAGTACGAAAGCGACTACAACATCGTAGAGATCTTGCCGATTGAAAATGTTTCACAAATTGACTTTCAGGCGCCAAGCTGGTACTGTAAAGACATCCGGGAGATCGCCTCGTTCATAGCCAATACACGCATTTGGATCGGGGCCGACAGCGGGATGATGCACCTGGCAAGCGCCGCACAGACGCCCACCGTCGGCCTCTTTTCAAGAACCAGCATCGAACGGTACGGCCCCTACAATCCGGGCAGCATAGCCATCGACACCAACACCACCTCCGTCGAAGAGATGATCGCGCAGATAGACGCCGTATTGCACAATACACAAAGAGGTTCTTGAAGATTTATCGGATTTGAAATACAAACGAAACAATTGCTTGTTATTTTTGCTAAAAATACTGTCATGAAAAGAGTACCATCCCTTATCGTCGGTTGCTTTATTATCTTCGGATCCCTCCGGGCGCAGGAAATAAAAAACGTAATCTTTATGATCCCCGACGGGACCAGCCTGAGTACCCTCTCGTTGGCTCGTTGGTATCAATACGACAAAAGCGGCGGAACAAAGACCGGGTTGGCTCTGGATCCCTATTTTTGCGGATTCGTAAAGACCCACAACAGCAATACGCCTATCGGCGATTCGGCCCCCACCGGAAGCGCTTACATGACCGGCCAGCTTTCCCAAACAAAATTCATCGGGATGTACCCGCCCGCCGACAAAGGCCATGACCTGGTAAAAATCTCCGACAGCCTCGCATACACTCCCCGGATGAGCGTCGTGGAAGCCGCACGAACCGAAAGCAACAAAGCCATCGGCTTGGTGTTTACCTGCGAATTCACCCACGCTACGCCGGCCTCCACCTCCGCACACTGGTACAACCGGAGCGACTATGCCACCATCGGCAAACAAATGGTGCACAACTCCGTAGATGTAGTGATCGGAGGAGGGGCCGGAAACTGGAAAAAGTCGCTGTTATTGACAAAAGAGCAGGAGGAACTTTTAAAATCGAACGGATACAAAATACTTCGGAACGACCGCCGCTCCTTAGAGCACTTTCAGGGGACAAAATTGTGGGCGTTATTCGGAGAACAGGCCATGGACAACGACTTGGACAGAGATCCGGCTAAACAGCCATCGTTGGCGGAGATGATCACCAAAGCCATCCATACCTTATCCAAAAACGAAAACGGCTTTTTTCTCGTGGTGGAAGGGAGCAAGATCGACTGGGCGGCCCACGACAACGACCCCGTAGGCATGATCTCCGAAGCCCTCGCCTTTGACGCCGCCGTACAAGTGGCCGTGGAGTTTGCCAAAGACCGGAATAATACCTTGGTGGTGGTCTGTCCGGATCACGGGAACAGCGGCATCAGCATCGGAAACTCCTTTTCGAATGGCAATTACGACACCTTGCCCCTGGATGACATTACAGATCCGTTGATCGGATGCAAAAAAACCCTGGAATACCTGATCGATACCCTTACCCGCATGCCCGGCGGTGCGGATAACGTGCAGGCGCTTATCGAAAATACCTGGCCTGTCCGGCTCAACTCAATGACTATGCACTCCCTGATGAATGCAAGAAAAGATAGCGGAAAACTCAAAAAACTGCTGGCCGGCATTCTGAAAGAGAACACCTACATCGGTTTCACCACCACCGGTCACACCGGAGAAGATGTATTTTTAGCCGTTTACGACCCCCGGGAAGGAGAACGGTTAACCGGATTGGTGACCGCCCCGGAAGTCAACCGATACCTCTGCCGGGCCGCCGGCCTGACGGAACCGTTGGACAACCTGACCAACAAATACTACTGCAAAGTTCCGGACAGGTTCTTGCAACAGCGTGCTGCAAACCCTTCCAAACAGACCTTGACCGGAAACAACGGGACCACCATTACCCTGGAAGCGAACAGCAACCTGGCCGTTCTGCAGGAAAAGAGGAAAAAATCCACCGTCCTAAAAATGAAAACTCCTGCCATTTTTGTGGATAAAACCAACACCTGGTACGTTTCGAAAGAAGCCCTTTCCCTGCTCGAATAAGCCTTGTTGTAATCAAATCGTCATCAAAAAGAAACGATTTGTTTTCCTGACAGTTACCATTCCTTAATAACCCTGCCATTTCTTTGTACCAAAAGAATAAGGGATAGTTATCTATGGTAAAAAGATATTGTTTGTGGGTTATTTTCGGGATCATATCCATCCATCTGCATGCGCAAGCCGGAAGTATCTCCGGAATTATTTACGATTCGGAAAACAAAGAGACCCTGATCGGGACAACCGTTCAGATCGAAAACACCACCAAAGGGACCACGACCGATATAGACGGAAAATTCACCCTTGCCGGTATTCCGGCAGGGACACACACCCTGATCGTTTCGTACATTGGTTACCAAACGCTCAGGAAAAGCGGCGTGGTGGTTGAGAGCGGAAAAGAGACAAACATCGAAATACTTTTAGCGCCCGACGACCTTGTTCTTGACGCCGTCAAAGTAGTGGGACGCGCCAACCGTTCCGGTGAAGCCATTTTGATGCGGGAGCAAAAAGAGGCGTTACTCGCCACACAGGCCGTCGGTGCGCGCGAACTTTCGCGCAAGGGCATCGGCGATGCACAGGCAGCCGTGGCGCAGGTTTCCGGCATATCCAAGCAAGAGGGGGTGAAAAACGTTTTTGTACGCGGCCTGGGCGACCGCTACAACACCACGCTCCTGAACGGATTCCCCATTCCGTCAGAAGATCCGGAGTACAAAAACATCGCGCTGGATTTTTTCGGAACGGATGTGATCCAAAATATCAGCGTAAGCAAAGTGTTCGGCGGGCACAGTTATACCGACGTAGGCGGCGCCATCATTGATATTACATCCAAAGAACTGGTGGGCGACTACATGCTGGGCATCGACGCTTCGGCAGGTGTAAATACCTCGGCAGTCGGTGTCGATTTTCTCCGGCAGGACGGTTCCGGCTACTTCGGTTTTGCCCATACGAAGCAACCGGAAAAGGGGCAGTTCAACTTTGCCAACAGCCTCGACCCTTCGACGGTGTCGCTCCCGCTCAACCACAGTTTCGGCATTTCCCGCGGAAAATCGTACCGTATCGGCACCCATGAAAATCCGCTCTCCTTCTTTGTAACAGCCTCCCACAGCACGGATTACGCTTATACGGAAGAGGTCATTCGAAACGCCAATACGATCGGGGCCGTGTGGCAGAACCAAAAAGGGTATAAATACTCGCAAAATACCAGTCAGCTTGTACTCGGGAACGTGCTTTATCAGATGGGTCGCAAACACAACCTGCAATACAATTTTATGATGATCCACGCCAACGATCAATACGTAGGGGAATACAGCGGATACAACGGCGAACGGTATCAGGACAGTCCTGACTACATGGGCGTTATGCGCAGACAGCAAACCAACGATAATCTTTTATTGGTGAATCAATTGTCCTCCGACTGGGAATTGACAAAACAGTTAAAACTGACCGCAGGCGGTTCGTATAATACGGTAAAGGGATCGGAACCGGACAGGCGGGAAAACAATTTCTCCCGGCAAGAAGCGGACACATACAGTTTGACGAAAAGCAATCGTCAGAAACGTTTCTTTTCCACGCTGACCGACAATGACTTGAACGCAAAAGCAGGTTTGACATACAAGTTGAACGACCGTTTCAACAGCGGTAACTCTGCATGGAAAGCAGGGTATAACGGCCGTTTTTCAAACAATGAATTTGAAGCCGTCGAATACAATTTTACGGCCCCGAACGGAACATTTACGCTGGAGGATATGACGTTAGACGACTGGTACAACGAAAGCAATCTGGCAGCCGGAAAATTCCGGATGAGCACAGGGACTCCCAATACCTACGATGTAAAAAAATATGTTCACTCAGCCTACGTGGAAGCCTCTTACCAATTATTCAAAAAACTCACCGGAAACATCGGTTTCAGAATAGATAGGGTGGACATGACGGTAAGCTACCACATACAAACCGTTTCTCCCGGAGAAAAAAGCATTAAACAAAGCTTTTATTTGCCGAGTTTCAATCTGAAATACGATCTGAACGAAAAAAACAGCATCCGGTTAGGGGCCAGCCAAACGTATACATTGCCGCAATCCAAAGAAATTTCGCCCTATCAATATGTAAATATTTCATTCGTCAGCCAGGGAAACCCGAATATCGAGCCGTCGGACAACTACAATGTAGACCTAAAATGGGACTGCTACATCAGTCCGGGCGAACTGTTTTCGCTCACCGGGTTCTACAAATACATTCAAAATCCTATCGGCCGGGTAGACGAAGGAAATTCCGCCGGCATGCTCACATACAACAACATCAGCGATCATGCCACAGCGGGCGGCGTAGAGTTGGAAGTACGGAAAAACATCTTCAACCGTTTCAACACGGAACAGGAACAAATGAACAAACTTTCGGTCGGTTTGAATGCATCCTATATCTATACCCGCTTCAAGTTAGACATTCGCAATACCGAAACCAGGAACAGCGCCCTGGAAGGCGCATCGCCATTCCTTGCCAACATGGACATATCCTATAATTATACGAAAAAAGACAAAAACGTGACGGCAGCGCTTGTATTAAACTATTTCAGCCACCGCATCCACACCATCGGTGCGGGAGGATTTGAAGATATTATGGAAGAAGGCGTTCCCACGCTCGATTTTGCAGCATCCTGCAAATTCAACAAACACATAACACTAAAAGCAAAAGCTTCGAATATAATCGATCCCTCTTTCCGGTTGACACGCAAAATCTCATCGGGTGAAAAACTAACGCTGAACGATTTCAAAAAAGGACAAGATATCAGTATCGGTATTAGCTATGAATTTTAAATAAAAACCCAACCATCTTATTACCAACTAAAAATCACGAAAATGAAAAAAATGCTTTGGAAATTTGCAATGGCGGCCCTTCTGGTGCCTGCAATAGCTTTGACATCGTGCAACGACGATGATGACAACAACGTACACACGTTCGACGGTTCCGAACTGGAAGGCGACATCACAGAACCTGTATCGCTGGATGCTTCGGTAGCGTACAAACTGACCGGTCCCCTGTTCATAAAAGACGGCGGTGTATTGACCATCCCTGCCGGAACAACAATCAAGGCAGAACAAGGATTCGACAAATACATTCTGGTGCTGCAAGGCGGTAAAATCTATGTAAACGGAACGGCTGCAAATCCCGTTACCATGACCTCCGGAAAAGCCAACCCCGCCGCAGAAGATTGGGGCGGACTGATTATCAACGGACGTGCACCGCTGGCCGGAAACACCACCGGATCCACCGAGATTAACGCGGATTACTCCTACGGCGGCAACATGCCCAACGACAATTCCGGTTCCATCACCTACCTGAAATTGGAGTACACGGGGGCCAGAAACAGCGCCAACGTGGAACACAACGGGCTTACCCTGAACGGTGTAGGCAGCGGTACCACCATTGAAAACATCTACATTCCTTTCGGCGCGGACGACGGTATTGAATTCTTCGGCGGCAGCGTAAACGTAAAAAACCTGTTGGTGGTAAACTCCGACGACGATATGTTCGACATGACACAAGGCTGGAGCGGAACGCTTGAAAATTGCTACGGTGTCTGGAAAGCGGGCTTTGAAAGTTCGGAATCCGACCCGAGCGGTGTGGAAGCAGACGGAAACTTCGACGGAAACTTCCCGACCCATACGGGCCAATCTTCCTTCACCATCAAAAACATGACCATCGAAAACAACGGCGTAGAGATGAACAACGTGCTGAAAATCCGTCGCGGGGCAAAAGCCACCATTCAAAATGCGTTGGTAAAAGGCAGTGGAACGGTTAAATCCTCCGGCGCTGTCATTGACATGAGCGATTCCAAAGGCGCAGGAGACAAAACCTCTTCCGTCAGCATTACAAACAGCTTGATAAACAGCGTCAATTCGTATAAATGGGGATATCCGGTAGACTGGAACAACATGATAGACGACGGAAAGGGCGGGCTTATACCTGCACCGGGGACGGCCTATACCGCCACCGACTTCCTCAACGTAAAAGTTGAAGCTGGAAACGCCGGTTGTACGGTTGACTTCAGCTGGACAGGCTACACATTCTAATTCAATTCGAGCAAAAATTACAGGTTGCAGTACCTGCAACCTGTAATTTTATCTTAACAAGAAAACATGAAAAAGTCAGCACTCTGTTTTTGGGCCCCTCTCCTTCTGGCCTTAACCGCATTTGTACAACAGCCCCCGCAACAAACGCTGTATCAAAACGGCGGAATGTATTACCGCGACCAGGCGCAAACCATTCCCTATACCGGCGATTATCGCGAATACTATGACAACGGAACGCTCAAACTCGAAATGCAGATCGGGAACGGTATGCCGGAAGGTGCATACGTTATCTATTTTGAAAACCGCAGGCCCAAAGAGGTCCGTTCCTACAAAGAAGGCAAACTGCACGGATTGTGGCGCACATACGACATTTCGGGACAGTTGCTTTCGGAGGCGGAATACAAAAATGGTGAAAAACACGGTACCTGGCGCATTTGGGACGAATTGGGCACGCAGCGTTATGAAATGAATTATTACTCTGGAAAAAAGACCGGTATTTGGCGGATGTGGAATGAAAAAGGGGAATTGACAGGCGAAAGACGGTACTGACCTGCGGAGCAGGTAACAGAAACTTCACAAGAATGTAACGAATATGCAAAGGGTGTGCAACAGTTTATCCCTATTTTTGGAGTAAAATTAAACGATTACAGACCTATGAAATCAATGCTGCTCATCACCGTCTCCCTTTTACTCTCATTTTCCGTATGGGCGGAAACAGAGGTAAAGAACAACAAAGAGACCACAGAAACAACATCTACATCTGTTGTGGAGCGTGTAAAGTCCATACAACTGACCGGCTCGGTCCTGGACAACAAAAACAAAGAAACACTTGTCGGCGCAACACTTCACGTAGACGGAAAAAAATACTACTCCGACCTCGACGGAAATTTCCGCATACCGGACATCAAACCGGGCAGGCATCAAGTCGAAGTCGTGCTCATCTCCTACCAATCTGCCGTTGTAGAGATCGACACGGAGAATCAGCAGGAGATAAAGATCTACCTGCACCGGAATTAAGTTCAGCTGTTTTTATCGGGTTTTCTCTGCGCCGGGTGCAATTTTTGAAAGCTTGCTTTCAAAATTGCGCCCGGCTTTCACTATATTCGCATACTAAAACAGGGATGTATGAAGGTGTGCATTGCGGAGAAACCAAGTGTAGCGAAGGAGATCGCCCAGGTACTGGGGGCGACGGCGCGAAAGAACGGGTATCTGGAAGGGAACGGGTACTGCGTGACCTGGACGTTCGGCCATTTGTGCGGATTACAGGAGCCGCACGAGTACACGGAGAAATGGAAACAGTGGAACATGGGCGCGCTGCCGATGATCCCTTCCCGGTTCCGGATCAAGCTGATCGGGGACGAAGGGGTGAAAAAACAATTCGCCGTGATTGAAGAGCTGGTCAACAAAGCGGAACTTGTAATCAACTGCGGGGACGCTGGACAGGAAGGGGAGTTGATACAACGGTGGGTATTGACAAAGGCGAAATGCCGGGCGCCGGTGAAGCGGCTGTGGATCTCCTCCCTGACGGAAGAGGCCATCAAAGAAGGGTTTGAAAAACTGATGGACGCAGCCGAATTTGATTCCCTGTACGCAGCCGGTTCGGCACGGGCCATCGGGGATTGGCTGTTGGGCATGAACGCCACCCGGGCCTATACCCTGAAATACGGAACTGGAAAAAACGTCCTCTCCATCGGAAGAGTGCAGACGCCGACCCTCGCGCTCGTGGTGGAGCGGCAAAAAGCCATCGACCGCTTCAAGCCTGAAACCTACTGGGAAGTCCGGACGGAGTACCGAGACGGGCTTTTCTCTTCGCTCCGGGGGCGACTCGATCAGAAAGAGAAAGCAGAGGAACTCATTCGCCGGATCACTCCGGAAGCGTTGGAAATTGTAAGCGTGGAGCGCAAAAAAGCCATGGAACACCCGCCCAAGCTGTTCGACCTGACACTGTTGCAAGTAGAGTGCAACCGGAAATTCGCCTTCTCGGCCGAACAGACCCTGCAAACCATCCAAGCGTTGTACGAAAAAAAACTGACCACTTATCCGCGGGTGGACACCAATTTCCTGCCCAACGACCAATACGCCAAAGTGCCCAAAATACTGCAAGGGTTGAAACCTTACGCAGAGTGGGTCAAACCCATTCTGGAAGGGGGAAAGATCCGGAAATCGGCCAAAGTGTTCAACGACAAAAAGATCACAGACCACCACGCCATCATTCCGACAGGGGTATTCACCTACGACATGAGTCCGGACGAAAAACGGGTGTACGACTTGGTGGCCAGGCGGTTTATCGCCGCCTTTTATCCGGATTGCGAAGTTGCCAACACCACCGTCATGGCCCGGGCCGGCGAAGAGGAGTTCAAAGCGACCGGCAAACAGATCGTGGAACCGGCCTGGCGGGTGCTGTTCCCTTCGCCGGGCAACAAACAGAGCGACGAAAACGTACTGCCCACATACGAAACGGGTGAGCGTGGGCCGCACACGCCGGAGTTGCTGGAAAAAGAGACCCAACCACCCAAATACTATACGGAGGCCGACCTGCTGCGGGCCATGGAGACCGCCGGCAAGCAGATGGAGGATGAGGAGTTGCGCGACCTGCTGAAAGAGAACGGGATCGGGCGGCCCTCCACTCGCGCCAACATCATCGAAACGTTGTTAAAGCGCGGGTACATCCGGAAAGAGAAAAAACGATTGTTGGCCACCGCTACCGGCACGGAGCTGATCGAAGCGATCCGGAACGATCTGTTGAAATCGGCGGAGTTGACCGGACAGTGGGAAAAGAAACTCCGGATGATTGAAAGCGGGGAGTACCGGGTAGAGGAATTTATGGAGGAACTGAAGGTCATGGTCAACGAGATCATCCACCACGTCAAATACGCCGCCGCCAAAACCATCACCGTAGAAACGGCAGAGGAACCTGCCACCCCAAGCCCGGACGAAAAGAAAAAATCCTCCAAATCCCGAAAGACAAAAGAACCTTAAAAATTGAGTTGCAGGCGCGCCTGAACATAATCAAACGACTCTCCGACACCGTAAAAACCGTTTTCATCTACCGAAGCGTGTACGTAATTCAGGCGAACGGCCACATAGCGGTTGATAAAATAGTTGGCCCCGAAGGTCACGTCCTGCAACTTTCCGCCCCGAATATCCGCTGCTTCGTCGTTCAGGTCTGTGACATTGTAACGGAGCAACAACTCCAGGTTGCCGGCGCCGGGATTGGAAACCCACCCCTGGGCGGGGCTGTACGGGTACCGGCGGTCGCCCAGCAAAAGGATTCCGGCCTGTACGTAAGCACCCTGTGCGGCATAATTTTTCAACGAGAAGGTTCGGTTTATCAATACCTGGTTGTATTCCCCCTGCAGATAGAGGCCGTTGCGTACCCAGATCAGGTCGGCCCCCCACTTCCACTGGTTAACCAGGTCCGAAACAGCTACGTTCAGGAATTGATTGGCCATACTGTTCAGCACATTGGTGGGTACGCCGCCTTGCCGGGTATAGAGGTCGCGTTCGGATTTTCCGTGTTCGCTGAAACGGCCGGAAAGCCCTAAGTGAACCACCCTATCCTCGCTAAAAAGCGGCCGGTACGTAAATTTCCCCGCCAAGGTATACCCTTCGTCCTCCGCCTGGCTGTTGTCAACATCCGTATCACTGAAGAAACCGGCTGCGGCAGTACAGGCAGGGGCCGTATACGAGTAAGCCACTCCCAATTTCCGCTTATCGCCCAAAAGAATAGCAGTGGTAGCCCCGTTCATCAATCGGTAATCGGCCGTTCCAATCCGCCCTTCAATCCCAAAAGGTTCGTAAAAATGGCCCACTTGTAAGCGTGAATGCCCCTCGTTGTAACCGACAAATACATCCCGAATGGACATCCTGCCTGCCGAATAGCCGAACTCGACCTTCCCGTCCCAGTTTTGCAGGAAGCGGGCGGTCACGCCGATCCGTCCGTCCGCAAAGGTCATTCCGTTCCCCAAATCGGTTTTGTCGCTGAAAAACAGTCCGCCATCGAACATCGCCCGCCCGCTGATGCGCCACTCAAAATCGTTGCCTTCCCCGGCAACAAACGCCTGCGCCCGGCAGAGCAAAAACTGCGCCAAAAAGAGACAGGCAAGAATCATCCGTTTTTTCATACGTTGTATTTTTCTCCTTTATGGTCGTATGGAACCCTTTGCAACAACATACTCTTTGGCGCTTGTCAGCATGCGGGTTTCATCCTCACTATTCCTTTATAAATAACTGTTTGCTTTTTCCACGGCCTTGTGGATGTTGCTGCATATATTCTCCTCCCCGATCTTCCCGTACAGCTCGGATTTTTCCAATACGGCCCGGACGTCTGGATTGACCCCGGAGAGTACCAGGCGGATCTTCTCCTTTTCAGAGAGGCGGTAGAGGCTCTCTAAGTTGTGCAGGCCGGTCGTGTCCATAAAGGGAACCTTCCGCATCCGGATGATGCGCACCTTCGCTTTGTCTCCGATGGCTTTCATGCACTCGTCGAATTTATTGGCCACCCCGAAAAAGAACGGACCGTCTATTTCGTACACCTCGACCCCCTCTTTCAGATCCAGTTTTTCGTTCTCGTGGACGATCTCCCCTTCTAAAGAGAGGTCCAACTGTTGCTTCACCACCGACACCTTCGTCACCTCACTCACCCGCTTCATAAAGAGCAGCAGCGCCAGCAGCAGGCCCACTTCTATAGCTATGGTCAGGTCAAAGATAACGGTCAGCAGGAAGGTGGTCAGCAACACAACGACATCAGAACGGGAGTTCCGCAACAGGGAGCGGAAGGTGCGCCACTCACTCATGTTGTAAGCGACGATCACCAGCACACCGGCCAGGCAGGCCATCGGAATGTGTTTGGTCAGCGGCCCCAAGCAAAGCAGGATCAGCAACAGCACCACGGCATGAATGATCCCCGCCACGGGAGAACGCCCGCCGTTGTTGATGTTGGTCATCGTCCGGGCAATGGCGCCCGTGGCAGGGATCCCGCCGAAAAAGGGAACGATGACATTGGCGGCGCCCTGTGCGATCAATTCGGTGTTGGAGTTGTGCTTCTCCCCCGTCACCCCGTCGGCGACAGTAGCGGAAAGCAGCGATTCGATCGCCCCGAGAATAGCAATGGTAAAAGCCGCCGGCAAAAGGGAGTTGATGGTTTCCATGCTCAACCCCGGCACCACCGGATCCGGCAGGGAAGCATTGATCTCAAAGCGGTCGCCGATGGTTTCGATCCCTTCAATGCCGCACCAACGCTTCAAGACATAAACAACTACAGTCATCAAGAGGATCGCCACCAAAGAACCCGGCACTTTTTTGGAGAAGCGGGGCGTAAAAACAATGATCGCAATGCTAAGGATTCCGACCGCTGTCGACCAAAGGTTAAGCGTTCCCGCGCTACCGAAATAGGCGCCCCATTTGGAAAGGAAGTCCGCCGGAACGGAGCTCATGGACAAGCCGAACAGGTCTTTTATCTGCGTGGTAAAAATCGTCAGCGCAATACCGCTGGTAAAACCTACAATAATCGGATAGGGTATGAATTTGATGACGGTCCCCAATTTAAAGAACCCCATCAAAAGCAGCATCACGCCGGCGATCACAGTAGCGGCCGCCAACCCCTCAAAACCGTACTGTTGGATAATTCCGTATACGACCACAATGAAGGCACCCGTAGGCCCGCCGATTTGGACGGAACTCCCGCCTAAAAAAGAGATGAGAAAACCGGCAATGATAGCAGTAATCAATCCCTGTTCCGGACTGACCCCGGAGGCGATACCGAAAGCAATAGCCAGCGGAAGGGCCACGATCCCCACAATAATACCGGCCAACAGATCGGAAATGAACTTTTCCCGAGAATAGTTTTTCAACACCGCAAAAAGCTGGGGCTGAAAGTCTGGTTTACGCTGCATGGTGTCTTTTTTAAGAAGCTGCAAATATAGTGAGAATCTGTTTAAATATTGACTACTTTTGTAATGGAAAACAACACGATATGTCAACAATTCTTGTCTCCCTGAAGACGCGCAATTACCGGCTTTACTTTTCGGGCATGTGCGCTTCTCTGGTCGGAACCTGGATGCAGCAGATCGCTATGAGCTGGTTGGTCTACAAACTGACCGGCTCTGTCTTGTTGTTGGCTACCGTCGCCTTTATGGCGCAGATCCCCATCCTGTTGGCCACGCCCCTGATGGGGATCCTGGCAGACCGTTTCAACCGGCGGAAGATCCTCTTGGTAACCCAATCCTTAGCCGCCGGGCAGGCGTTGTTACTCGCTTTCCTGACCCTGAGCGGGCTCGTGGAAGTGTGGCACCTGATGGCATTAAGCCTGCTGATCGGGCTGATCAACGCCTTGGACAACCCCACCCGGCAGGCCTTTTATCCCAGCCTGGTCCCCAAAGAACACCTCAGCAATGCCATTGCCCTGAACTCCGCCGTCATCAACGGCTCCCGGCTCATCGGGCCGGCAGTAGGAGGTATGCTGATCGGCGCTGTGGGGGAAGGGCTCTGTTTTCTGATCAACGGCATCAGTTATGTGGGCGTACTTGCCGCCCTGTTGCTGATGCAGCTTCCGGCCAAGCCGGCCGTGAAAACCAGCCGACAGTTTTTCTCCGACCTGACAGAGGGGTTTCACTATGTCACCGGGAACATTCCCATCCGGAGCCTGTTATTGCTGATGAGTGCCATCAGCTTTTTCGGGCTCCCGCTCATGACGTTCATTCCGGCCTATGTCAAAGATATTTTGAACGGAGAGAGTGAAATGCTGGGCGTTATGCTCTCCTGCATCGGGGCCGGCTCTTTTACGGCCGCGATCTGCCTGGCCGCCCGGAAAACGGTGTTGGGATTGGGCAAGCTCATTGTGTGGGCAGCCATCCTGCTGGGGTTTTCCCTCATCGCCCTGTCATTTATAAACACCCCGTGGATCGCCGCCATCTGCTGCTTCCCGGCCGGATTCTCCATCATCACCGCCGTCGCCTCCACCAATACCCTGCTGCAAACCCTTTCCGACGAGAATAAACGGGGGCGTGTCATGGGCTACTTTACCATGGCTTTTACGGGAATCGCCCCCATCGGCAGCATGGCACTCGGCACATTGGAGAGATACACCGGTCTGCCGGCCATTATTCTTCTGTCAGGAGTGATCTGTGCGGTGGCCGGGATCGTCTTTGAGCGATATCGCCCGTTAGTACGCCGGTATGCCCGCCCCGTTTATGTAGAAAAGGGGATCATCCGGGAAATAGCCATCGGCATCGACCGCACCGAAGACGCAAACCGATTTTAGAGGTTGTTACACCGATCCTCGCTCTTTCAAGCCCAGATAGGCGTTAATGGCATCGACGGTCAACTGTTCCGGGGAACAGGAAATGGCGGAGATGCCGTAGCCACGCAAAAGCCGGACCATCTGACTCTTTTCCCGGATGAATCCGGAGGCAATGGATTGGAAATAGATGTCGTAAAGGGTTTCGGGGACCTCCTGTACAATCTTCTTTATCTCCGTATTCTCAAAAAGTACCACCAGCAACAAATGTTTATCGGCCAATCTCTGCAACGCCGGTAGTTGCCGTTCCAGGCTGTTGCGGCTTTCAAAGTTGGTAAAAAGGATCAGCAGGCTTCTCCCCTGTATTCTCCGATCCACCACGGCGCACAGGTACTCGAAGTCGGTCTCGCCGAAAGCGGTCCGCTGTTTATACAGCGTTTCATTCAGGGCATTCAGCTGTCCGCCCCGGTTATCGGCTTTGACAAAAGTCTCCTGCAACCGGGAAAAGGCCAACAGTCCGGAGCGGTCGCCCTTTTTCAGGACGATATCCGAAAGGGCCAGGGAGGCATTAATCGCGTAATCCAACAGGGTCATTCCGTAAAAAGGCGATTGCATGTTTCTCCCTTTATCGACTAAACAATAGACCGGTTGCGACCGCTCTTCCGTGTAGCTGTTCACCATCAGGCGGCCGCATTTGGCCGTAGCTTTCCAATTAACGGTGCGCGGGTCGTCGCCCGGCACATAATGTTTGATCTGGTCGAACGAGGTGCTGACGCCCGCCACCCGGATACGGCGCCCACCGTAGGCCTGTTGTTTACCGAAAGCGATCAGTTCGTATTTGCGCATGTGGAGGTAAGAGGGGTACACCGCAACGGTAGTCACCTCCCCGAAGGAGTAGCGCCGCTCTACCAAACGGAGAAAGGAAGAGGCAAAGATCCGGATACGGCCGAATGCGTAGGCTCCCCGGTGGGTGGGGCACAGCAGGTAGGTAACACGTCCCGTTCCGGGACCGGATACGGCCAATCGCTGCTCCAGGTCCCTCCGTTGCCACTCCACAGGCGCCTCGTCCACAATCCGGAAAAAAGTGCGGAAACGGTACCGGTGCGCAATCCTGATCTCCACCGGATTGTCATCCCCGTTGGAAAATTTCTCCGCCAGGAGCCGTTCGGCTGTTACCGCCCGGCCCGGAGCAAAAAGCAAAAACAACTCCGTCACCGCCAACAACCCGAACAGCAGCGGCCAGGCCAATGCAACAGGGTACAATACCGGGAAGACATACGCCACTACCAGCATCAATACCCCGGTCCACATCCCGGCAAAAAAGCGGGCGGGCAAAAACGTCTCTTTCAACAACCTCATTCGTTACGGGTTTTATTACCTCGGCACCTCTACCTTCCCCACTATTTGCCGGATCAGTTGGTCCACGGTGACCCCTTCCAATTCCCGTTCGGCGGAGAGTTGGATCCGGTGCCTCAATACAGGCACCGCCAGAAAGACCACATCTTCCGGCACGACAAAGTCCCGTCCCTGAATGGCGGCATACGCCTTAGCGCTGTTCATCAAAGCAATAGAGGCCCTGGGAGAAGCCCCCAGATAGAGCCAGCCGTTGTTCCGGGTAGCCGATACAATGGCTACGATATACGCTTTGATCTTTTCGCTGACCACCACCTGCCGCACCTGTTCCCGCAGGCTCCGCAGTTCATCGACGCTCACGGCCGGCTGTAGCTGTTGCCAACCGGCAATGGCGCCGCTGTCGTGCAGTTCCAGTATCCCGATCTCCTCTTCCGGAGCGGGATAGTCCACAGTCATTTTAAAGAGAAAACGGTCCAATTGGGCCTCCGGAAGCCGGTAGGTCCCTTCGTGTTCCACCGGATTCTGGGTGGCGATGACAATAAAGGGATACTCCATCCCGTATTCCACCCCGTCGTTGGTGATCTGCCGCTCCTCCATCACTTCAAAGAGCGCCGCCTGGGTCTTGGCCGGGGAGCGGTTGATCTCGTCCACCAACAGTACGTTAGTAAACACGGGGCCTTTCCGGTATTCAAAATGCCCGGACGAAGGCAGGAATACCGAAGTACCCAGAATGTCGCTCGGCATCAGGTCGGGTGTGAACTGCACCCGGCCGAAATCCGCCGCAATCATCTTAGCCAGTACCTTTGCCATCAATGTTTTGGCTACACCGGGCACCCCTTCAATCAATACGTGCCCGTCCGAAAGCAGGGCTGTCAGCAACAGATCCACCAAGGCATGCTGCCCCACAATGGTCCGCCCGACCTGCTCCCGCAAAGTGTCTACTTTGTGCTGCAAGGCTGTAAAATCTATACGCGATTCGAAGGCAATGTTGCCCGTATGGCCCTCGGTCTGTGTTTCCATCTTTTCCATAACTATTCGTTTGCAGATTTAAATAACTCCATCAATTTGATTAATTCTTTCAGACGGTAGTGGCTGACCTCGTTTCCCCGGCGGACCTCTCCGATCAATCGAAACAACCGTTCTGTCTTTTTCAGGGCTACGCCGGAGCATTCCGACAGCTCACCGGCCAATTGCCCACCGGATGGTGCATCGGGACTGTCGGCTTGTATCCGGTAGAGGCGGGCCATATCGTCTAAGAAACAATCGATCCGCTTCCGGGCAATGCCGGTATGGTCGCGCTCTTTGTACCACAGGGAGCTGACCGCAGCGACAAACTCCACACTCTTGTTGGCGGGAGGGGCCATCCGGGGGATAGTCCGCTGTTCCCGCCTGATCCGGAACAGCAGGTAGAGAAGCGCCGTCAGCAGCAGCAGATACCAGGCGTACCGCAAAGTCGGGTAGCGCAGGATCACCCGGAAAACCGGGGCGCTCTCCCGCTCCTCCAACTTGTATTCGTCCCACCAAATGGTTGCATCTTCGGGCAGGTAGGACAAGACTTTCGCGTAGTAATCTCCTTGCAACGAATCCAGTACGTAGTAGTTGGTAAAGGCAAAGCTGTTCGTGTTCAGGAACAAGGCGCCATCCCCGTACCTGAAACGGACAAAGTCCGGGACAGAGAGCGTATCGGAGGTGTGGACCACGCCCAAAGCCTCTCCCGCAAATCCCTCCTGTACCTCGAAGCCCTCGTACCACGTTCCGAACCGGTACGTTTTCCCGGAAAGTTCCGGACGGAGGAGGCGGTGTTCCCGCTTGGTACCGTATCCGCTGACTTGTTCTACTTTAAAGTAGGAACAGACGGTATCGGGAAGCCGGGAAGCCGCTATGAAAACGTAGTTTCCTTCCGCCGCAAACGCCACCAACCGCCGCAATTCCACGTCGTCAAATTGCAAACTCCGACCCACAAAGCAATAAGCTGTTTTCCGCCCGGAGCGGCGTTGTTCCAATTGCTCCAGAACCGGGCGCCCTACCCGGCTGACATCGCCCTCCGGAAAAAGGGCGGAGAGGCTATTGAAGGCAATATGTGTTCCGTAAGGGATCCGGTCCTGCGTACGGAAGGTTTCGCTCCAATCCACCTCCCTGGGCCGGGACGTTTCCATCCAGACACAGAACCCGACAGCCGCCAGCAGCAAAACGATGTAGGCTATTCTCTTCATCTCTCCAAAACCTCCTGAAACCGGTTAAAACCCTCCTCTATGGAACGGTAGGTCTCCGGATCCACCCGAAAATCCCCGTAACAGACGCATTCAAAACAATATGCAAGCACCCGAAACTCCCTGCGCCACTCTTTCCGGCGGATCTCCGCCCCATAATCCGCATTGGTCTTTCGCTGGTCCTGCCGGATAATCCCGCGCTCATCCATCTGTTTCAGCAAATACAGGAAACGAATACGGACAGCCTGAACGTAGTCGTTTTGGGCCAACGCTTCCCCCAACAGGCGGGGATAGGTATCTGTTTCACTAAAATCGATCGATTCGAACTGTATCTCCCCGATCTTCCGGGCCTTTCGCCCAAAGGGAGAGATGACGCCGTTTTTGACCAACAGGTAGAGTGCCAACAAGAGCAAAACGCCCACCGCTAATTTCAGGCAAAAGTCCAACAGGTCCGCTGTCGTCCGGTTGGAGGAAGAGAAGAGCTTCCGGGCCAACCAGTCGATCCATCTCCCCCACCACCCGTCATACTGCTGCCCTGTTTCGGTGTACCGGTAATAGGGATCGGAGCGGTACTTTTCCAGGTACTCCGCGGGAACCGTACGCTGGCGGTAAGCAGTATCAGATGCCGGATCCGCCGCTGCCTGCCCAGCCGGACTCAACGTCCACAACAGCAAAAGAAGCGTATATTTAATCCACCGCCCCATCTGTCGCTCCGGCCTCTCCCAAACGTTCTATCCGATCGTACAGTGCTGTATGTTCCCGGCTCTCGGCGATACTGTAAAATTTCAAACCCAGCCCGACTACAAAGATCGTTGCTAACAGGTATTTACCGAAATTGCTGATCAATAAAAAGAGGGTCAGCAGGTAGGGATCGGGAACACTCCCCGTAAAAGTTGAGGTTATGGTCAATATTGTATAGGGCATGGCAAAAACATACGTCAACACACTCGCCAATACTTGCAACACAAGGATCAAACCGAATGTACACCACCACTCTCCCCGGATAAACGAACCGGAGAAACCATCCCCGACACCTTTATCCCGGAGGACGATCAGGTACATCCCGAAACAGAATGTTACCCCGAAATAGATCCCGGGGACGATCAGCAACATCAAGGTAAGGCACATGATCAATATATAGAGCACCCCCCACCCGAAAAGCGGAAGCAATTTGCACTTCATCACCTGCCACACTTCGCCCGCCGTAACGGTGCCCGGCGCTCTGTCCGGATGCTCCTGGTATACGCGGAGATACGAAAGCACCATCAGAGATACCCAGAAACCGAGGATCAATTGCGACAGTACAGCCGCCACTGTCTGCCCCACCATTCCCTCCGCCCAGACGTCCGTCTGAAATCCGGCACTCCCCCAAACAGTACGCACCAACGTACTTTGAAAGATCAAATCCACCAGGATCAACGGCAACACCAACAGGCAAAACACTTTGACAAAGGGTTTGATCTCCTGTTTCAGGAATAAAAAGGTTCCTGTTAAAATATCCGCGAAATTACGACGACGGTTCAATACAAACTTCATCTGCTGTTTTTTTTATGGGTTATGTAATAAGGATACCAGAGAAAATAGACGATCACTCCCGTTAGAGAGAGCAGGATAGCAATCCCTCCGACCCAGGGATGTGTATCCGCATAACGGGTTATGTAGCTTTCGATCAGGCCGGCTGTCACAAAGAACGGAAGCAGCCCCACAATGATCCTGATCCCTTTCAGCGCGCCGGCCCGGAAGGACTCTCCCCGGGTGTAGGTCCCGGGAAAGAGAAAACTATTCCCCATCACCAGGCCCGCCCCACCGGCGACCACAATGGCTGTGATCTCGAACGTCCCGTGCGCCCAGACGGAGAGAGAGGAGTGGAGCAACAGCCCCCGGGTATAGAAAAAGTAGTGGAACGCACCGATCATCACTCCGTTCTGCAACAGCACCCACAACGTTCCGGCGGAAAAGAGGATGCCGAATACAAAAGCTACAAAGGAGACCTGGACGTTGTTAATGGTAATCGCCCAAAACATCTCCCAGGCGCCCATGGAGGCGTAGATCCCCATCGGAGTTCCTTTGTCAATGTTGTCGATCGTTCTGTTTACATACTCATCGCCCAGGATCAGCCGGATGAAACCCTCGTCCCTGCCGGCAGAGAATCCTCCCAGGATAACCGCCGCCACAAAAAAACAGAAGGCGAACAGAAGGGTTTTCCGCTCCCGGTAAAGGAGTCGGGGGAATTCCGTTTTCCAGAACTCCAGGATCCCCTTTTGCCGGTGGGAACGGTGTCTGTAGACCCGGGTCTGAAAACGGGCCATCAGCCGGTTCAGGTAGTGTTCGGTGGCGCTTCCGGGATAAAAGGTGCGGGCGTAAGCAAGATCATCGGAGAGCTCTATAAAATCGTCGGCCAACTGATCCGCGCGCTTCTCCGGCTGTTCCATTCCGTTCCACTTTTGCTTGTTCCGCTCAATAAATTTTGCTTCCTTCACGCACACTGCATTTTTCAGAAACAAAAATAGGGGAATTTATGAAAAAGAGGTAGTTTTGTGCAAACTATTCCATACAACATGCAATTATCGGTACAGACGGCCCACCATGTCCGGATCGATTACGAACTGGCAGGGATCGGTTATCGGATCCTGGCGTTTATAATCGATATTCTGATCCAGGGCGCCCTGGCGTTCACCATCAGCGTTGTCGCGCTCCCGCTCTTTGGATTGGCGGGCAGAGGAAACCCCGGAAGCGTATTGGCGCTTATTCTTATATACGCCTTTATCCCGTTGTACCACCTGTTGAGCGAACTCTTTATGGGCCGGAGTGTGGGCAAAGTGGCGCTGAGGCTCCGGATTGTCCGCCTGGACGGAAAGAAGGTCTCTTTTTGGGACACGTTGCTCCGGTGGATCTTTCGGTTGGTGGATATCACCATCTGTTCGGGGGTCGTCGCTATCATTACTATCATCGTCGACCGGAACGCCCGGCGGATCGGGGATATGGCCGCCGGGACCACCGTTGTCCGCGAGAAGCATGCAACGACGCTGTCGGAGTTAATACGTTACGCCGCTCCGGAAGAGTACACTGTTGTTTTTCCGCAGGCGAACCTGCTCTCCGATAAGGACATCGTCCTTGTCAAAGAGGTCTTTTCCGAAGCCCGGCAACGCATGAATTACAAAATCCTGGAGCCGCTGGCCCAAAAGATCAAATCCCTCACCGGTATCGTCACCGATATGAATAACCTGACATTTATCGAAACCATCCTGAAAGACCACCATTATCTGACGAAGGAGTAAATGTTTACTGTTTAAATTTGGTCGGATACGCAGGAAAACGGATTTGCGTAAAAGCGGAAGAATCCTTCGTTGGAAAAAATCAGGTTCTTTTCCGTGATGCACAGATCGAATAAGATACGGTCATTCACACCTTCATCCGGATAATTCAAAAACGTCCAACCGTTGTGCCGCCCCAAACTGTCTATTTCGGTGGAGACCAAGCCGGTTGAATTAAAGGCGATAAACAGCCGGTTTTTCCAACCATAGATCCCGTCAAATGCAGGGGCTTCCAGAAACATGCTCAGTATCTCCTTCATTCCATCATTAAGAGGAACTTCTGCTGCTTCGCAGATGTTTTCGTCAGTTAAAGAATAGGTATGTATAGTACCTTTTTGAGCTTGCTTATCGTATCCAAGCATAACAAATACACCGTTGTCCAAGAGAGCGACGTTTCTGGCAGGAAGTTGCAATCTTTTGTTTAATACCGGATTTCTATGGATATACTTGACCTTTCCATTTTGGGGGTTGTATACTGCAAAGTTGAATTCATATCCATTCAATAAAAATAGCAACAAGCTGTCCCTAATGTACATATTATCGTTTTTAAGATGGCCGGAGAGAGAATCCAACGTTGTTGCTGTATTTATCCTTTTTTCTAAATCATATTCATGCGAATCAGTAGTTGAAAAACTACGTTTCGCGAGATTTTTTAAGATGTTTAATATCAATAAAATAACCACATAAATATTTGTTCAGTTCTCTGGGA
>QMCD01000172.1_pt1 | contig 47022 bp, 34 predicted proteins | sample 1821841 | NCBI WGS metagenome assembly QMCD01 (sample SAMN01991225, study PRJNA193472) | Termite gut metagenome, whole genome shotgun sequencing project. | isolation source: worker | host: Macrotermes natalensis
TATCCGACACTACGTGCCATGGGCAATTATCCGGTGATATTTCCAGATATTCCCGGGGAAGACCCCGGCAAAGAACTGACCGGTGAGTTGGAAGAAGTGACCGGCGGAGAAGATGAAGAAGAAACCGGAGATGAGGACGGAAAAACCGGAGAAGAAATACCGGAAGAAACCGGAGGATCAGGAGGAGAACCGGAAGATCAAGAATCACTAGAAAACCTGAAAGAACAAGAGCCCCAAGAAGAACCGGACGGCCAGAATAACGAATCCGAAAGAGTAACCGGCTAACTCCGGTAGCAGCGGGTATACCCCGGCAGCAGCGGGTATACCCCGGCAGCAAGGTCTGGGAATGAACCCAGTAGTTAGAAGTTAATGATAAGATTTTTAGCACGTGAATATTAATTACAGATGTATTTTGCGATTTGTGTGTATAAATGTTACTGTGGAGTGCTGTATCAACGAGGAACTTTGCCGCTTTTCGGCTGCAATACAGTTGCTCCCTCGAAAATGACTATGCCTCATAGTACATTGACACAAAATTATGTAATTTTGATTAGAGATATGTTAATATAAGATGATTAAATTGACAGCATGGAAGGAAGAACAGGAATGAAAAGAAGCAGGTTTAGTTTATTGATCCTGGTAACGCTGTTGTTATACTCATGTGTATCAGCGGACGGAATAAATTCTTATGATGAAGCAGATCTTATCGATAACAGCGGAATATCTCCGGCAGATGGACAAGCAATCCCCATTGATCAATCTATAGAAGAATCCCCAGAAGAATTCATTGATGGAACGATAGAAGAATCCGCAGATGAATCTATGCCAGATGAGAATTCTTTTGAAGAACTGCTTAAACGTGGTGAGGCCGGGGAGCCGGAATCTCAGTCATTTCTTGGCATGCTTTATTATTTTGGAGAAACCTATTATGGTGTGGAAGTGGAACAGGACTATGAACGGGCTTTTGACTGGATGCTGAAGGCTGCGGAAAATGGGAGCGTACTTGACATGTACAACGTCGGTTGGATGTATAGGCACGGCGAGGGAACAGTTCCTGATTATGAACAGGCGTTTTATTGGTTTCATAAGGCCGGGGAAGAGTTTAATCATCCGGGATCGCTGACAGCTTTGGGTTCTATGTATTGGGAAGGACTAGGAGTTGGAAATGATATGGAGACTGCGGCGGAATATTTCCGGCGAGCCGGCGGCGGTCATGCCGGTGACGGCTGGAGCAATCTAGCTTATATGTATGAGTCGGAAGAAGGTTTATTCATAGAACGGGAGCGGGCGGAATTATATTATCTGCTATCATTGCGTAGCTTTAATAAACTTAAGGTTACATATGCCACAGAAATATTGATGAAGTATCTTGATTCAGAAGGCAGGTCGGCAATAATAGATATCGGGGCATTACCGAAAGATAACCGGCTCATTCCGTCCGGGCTTCTGAAAGAAGCTCAGGAACATTATTTTGCGTATGACAGTTATTTATTTATCGAAGAATATGGCATAGATTGTGAGGTCAGCGCCTCTGAAATAGAATTTTCGGCGGGACAGGACGTTGAGTTTATGATGGAACACGGGCTGTTTTATCTTGCTGACATGGATGGGTGCGGAGAGGAAGAACTCGTTATTTATGAACGTGGGGGCAGCATTGGCAATTCCTATATCAGCTATGCCCAAAGGGATGAAAACGGGACTTTCAGGATCTTATTCAGTGAAGAGATATTTGCGCGTCATCATCAGATCATAGAATATGAAGGAAAGAAATATCTGGCCTATTTTACTTATAATTATGACGGCGCTTATACAGGCATTGAAATATATGCATTTGGCCCGGAAAAAATAGAAGAGGGTTATTGGATTGCCCAGGATTATAACGGGCAGCATATGGATTATATCCATACTTATCAACATCCTGATTTTGCGGACACTCACGTCGAACAGGTGGCAGGGATGATCACAGAACTGATGTCCAGCACGGTATACTTAAATGAACATTCATTGGATTATTATGAACAGTGGGGCCATGAACCGGAGGCATCTGAGGCTGAACTGGCCATTTTATATCAGAATTATCTTGAAGAAGAGTCCATAGATATCCATAAAAGCGTTGATATAGATAACGATGGAAATAATGAGATCATAAGCCGACAGCCGTGGGATGCAACTTCCGTTAATTCTACAAACCATATGGAATATACGATATATGAAACAGATCAGGAAGGAAACTATATTCCGGACACGGATTTTCGAAGCAATTTGGGAGTCTATGAAGGAAGCCGGGCGGTGATGCAGATATTTGTGGAAGAGTTTGACGGCAGGAATTATGTAGTTCTATTAGAGCAAGAGCTTGGCGGTGAGAATTATAATCTGGATGTTTATCTGATCGAACATGGCCGGGCCAGATTGATGAATACGCACTTGATTTATATGCTCTATGATATAGAAATAATACGGAATGAACCGGGCGCATCTTTGTCTTCTGTTCAGTGACAATATTTAGGATTGTAGTTTTTGATTTTTTACTTTATTATATAGGTGAAGCAAACAACGCTTATTTTTTACTAATTATGACAGGAGTTGACTACTATGAAAATCAGAACCAGATTTGCGCCCAGCCCTACCGGCAAGATGCATGTCGGCAACCTGCGTTCGGCACTTTATGAATACCTGATTGCCAAACACGAAGGCGGCGATTTCATCATCCGGATCGAGGATACCGACAGGGAGCGGTTTGTCGAGGGAGCCGTTGACATCATCTACCGGACCCTAGAAAGAGCCGGTATTCATTATGATGAGGGGCCTGGCCGGGATAAAGGTTGCGGTCCCTATATACAGAGCGAGCGGAAAGAGCAGGGCATCTATCTTAAGTACGCCAAGGAGCTGATTGACAAAGGCGAAGCCTATTATTGTTTTTGTGACGCCGAGCGGCTTGCGACGCTGAAAACCGAGATTGTCGAAGGCAAAGAAATCAGCAGCTACGATAAGCACTGCCTTGGCCTTACTGCCGCGGAAACAGCGCAAAAACTGGCATCTGGCTGTCCCTATGTGATCCGGCAGAACAATCCGCAGACCGGAACCACGGTATTCTATGATGAGCTGTACGGGGATATCACGGTGGATAATGCTGAACTGGATGATATGATCCTGATCAAATCCGACGGCTATCCGACCTATAACTTTGCCAATGTGGTAGACGACCATCTGATGGGGATAACCCATGTGGTCAGGGGCAATGAATACCTGTCCTCTTCCCCCAAATATAACCGCCTGTATCAGGCTTTCGGATGGGAGGTGCCGACCTATGTCCACCTGCCGCTGATCACTGACGCAGAGCATAAGAAACTCAGTAAACGCAGCGGCCATTCTTCCTTTGAGGATCTGTTGGAGCAAGGCTTCCTTCCCGAAGCGGTCGTCAATTTCATCGCGCTGCTGGGCTGGAGCCCGGAAAACAATCAGGAAATCTTCACTTTAGATGAACTGACCGCCCAGTTTGACTACCGCCGCATCTCCAAGTCCCCCGCCGTCTTTGATATCGGGAAGCTGCGCTGGATGAACGGCGAATACATCAAGGCCATGGACGCGGCTGATTTTAACCAGGCGGCTCTTCCGGTCATCCGCCAGACGGTTACTAGGGCGGCTGATTATGAGAAGATTGCCGCCATGGTCAAGACCAGGATCGAGCTTTACGCGGATATCCCGGAACTGATCAGCTTTTTTGAACAGCTGCCGGACTATGATCCGGAGATATATGTCCACAAGAAAATGAAAACCACCAAGGAAAGCGCCCGGGAAGTATTGAAGGCAGTCCTCCCTTTGCTGGAAGCCCAGGATGATTACAGCAATGACGCCCTTTATGCCACGCTGCTTCATTATGCGGAAGAGCATCAATACAAAAACGGCTACGTCATGTGGCCGGTCAGGACAGCCGTATCCGGTAAGCCGATGACCCCGGCCGGGGCAACGGAAATCATGGAGCAGCTGGGCAAGGACGAAACGATCCGGAGAATCCGGGAAGGCATCCGGTTGCTGGAATGTTTTTAAAATAGTCGGGGATGATATCCTATATATCATTTTACGGCTTCATGAATACAATATTACATGGCTATTGAATAGTAATAAAAATTTAACGGTTATAATATAATTATCAGGAGGGCAGTTATGGATGAATTTGACGATATTGTTCTGAACTGTTTTTTAAAAAAACAGAAGCAGCTTTTTTCGGAGCCGGTGGCTTCCAATCTGGATGAGGCCGAAGCTTTTCTTGAAGAATGCATGGCCGTGGTCGTGGATTCGGCTGAGGAAGTCTGGGAATATTTCGAAGAAGAAGGCCTTGACATGGAAGGGGCCACGTCGGATGAGATCCTGGAAGCCGAAGAAGTGTTTGCCGTCGGCGACGGGAGATATCTGATCGTTCAGGGGTAGGCTTAAGCCGATATCCCTTTTGCATGCTGAGAACCCACTAAACATCATGGATGTGGGTTCTCAGCATTATTGTCAGGCAGGAGCGCCCGCAAGGCATGGGCGAGGCCGTCTTGGTTATTGTCAAAAGAAGTGACGACAGTCGCTTCTTTTTTTACCGTATCGGTACCGTTTGCCATCGCGATAGCGTAGCCGGCGGCCTGAAGCATGGTCAGGTCATTTTCTTGGTCACCGGCAGCGACGGAATGAGCCGGCGGAATTCCCAGGGTCTCACAGAGCTTCCGCAGCGCATTGCCTTTTCCGGAGACAGCGGGAATAAATTCTAGGAAATAGGGGCTGGAAACAATCATGTCGATATCGCTTCCCAGGATGGCCTGCATATGATCGCGGAAGCGCTGGAGCTTGGCCGGGTCATTTGCTTCGATAGCAATGCATTTGCTCGGCTCGTCCGTCAGTACCGCGCCGATGTCGGCGGCGATGATGACAGGGGTATGGATGATCTGCGTATAATTGATCAAGGCTTCCGTTTCGGCCGGCGCGACAATATGGGTGTCAGTATAGGTATGGCAGTGGATGCCGTGTTCACCGGCGGCCTTGATAATCGCCACCGCCTGTTCCTTGGTAAGGGAAGCCTTATAGATCACTTCCTGCCGGTCGCAGTCATAGATGCGGCCGCCGTTGGAACCGATCAGGAACATGCCCGGATAATGCAGGCCGAGTTCTTCCCGGACGTCGTTCACGCTGTTGATATCCCGGCCGGAACAGAAGACCAGCCGATGGCCGGCACGGCACCAGTCATCGAGGACTCCCCTTGTATAGTCGCTGATTTGTTTGTTGTCGCTAAGGAGGGTACCGTCAAGGTCGGTAAAGAGGATCTTCCGGAACGGGAAATCCGGCGGCGTTTCCTGGCGTCTGGCCAGTTCCTGAACCAGTCCGTCAAGGATGCTTTCCGGTACATAAAGATTTCCGTAGCCGTTTCCTAAGTCTAGGCCGGGTTTGGCATCGCCGTGAAAATCGCTGCCGCCGCTGACGGCCAGACGGTATTTGTCAGCCAGCCTTTTAAGCTGCCTTTCATCGGCTGGTGCGTGGGTGCTGTAATACACTTCGATTCCCGCCAGTCCGGCTTGCGCCAAATCACCGGTCAGCTTGTCCAGGGCGGTGTCACTGAGATGATAAAGAAAGGGATGGGCAAGGATCGGAAGCCCCCCTCCCTTCAAGATGATCTCCACGGCGCGGAACGGGGTTATCTTATGACGGGGCACAAAATAAGGACACTCATCGCCGATATAAAGCGCGAAAGCTTCCTTATAGTTACGGATATAACCGTGACTCAATAGATAGGAGGCATAGTGGGAACGGGTCAGGATGCTGTCAGGAAATTCTGCGGTCAGTTTTTCATAAGTGATATCGATGCCGGCCGCTTGAAGCTTTTTACACATTTCCCGGTTGCGACTTATGCGGCTTTCGACAAATTTAGCCAGCCTTTCCTGAAAATATGTGTTATGATGATCGATGAACAGCCCCAGAATATGAATATCCGTTCCTTCATGTGAGGTAGAAAACTCAATGCCGGGAACCACGGTCAGGTCCTTGCCGCGGGCGGCCATAAGGGCTTCGTCAATGCCGTCAACGGTATCGTGATCGGTCAGGGCGATGGCAGAAAGCCCCTTTTGAACGGCATATTCTACCAGCCCGGCGGGCGACAGGGTTCCGTCCGACCTAGTGGAATGGGCATGTAAGTCGATCCTGTTCATAGGATTTTTCCCTCATTTCTTGTTTTTGTTATATGTTTAATTTATTTATAAAGTTTTATTCGAGGTCTTCTTCAACATTTTGGTTCGTATATACCGTGCGTTTCCTGGCCATTTCATCGCTGGCCAGATATTCGTCGTAAGTGGTGATCTTGTCGATCAGTGAGCCGTCCGGCAGGATTTCCATGATGCGGTTGGCAGTGGTCTGTACGAACTGATGGTCATGGCAGGCAAACAACGCGACACCGGGGAACTTGATCAGGCCGTTGTTCAGGGCGGTGATGGCCTCCATATCCAGATGGTTCGTCGGTTCGTCAAGGAGCAGGCAGTTGGAGCCGCTGATCATCATTTTGGAGAGCAGGCAGCGCACCTTTTCGCCGCCGGACAGGACTTTTACCGGCTTGACCCCGTCTTCTCCGGCGAACAGCATCCGGCCAAGGAAACCGCGGACATAAGTCGCGTCCTTGATGGCGGAGTAGCCGGTCAGCCAGTCGGCGATGGTCAGGTCATTGCTGAATTCGTCGGTACTGTCTTTGGGAAAATAAGCCACGGAAGTGGTAACCCCCCATTTATAGCTTCCTTCATCAGGCTCCAGTTCCCCCTTTAAGATCTTAAATAAGGTAGTAATGGCAAATTCATTACCGCCCACAAAGGCGATCTTATCGTCATGGCCGACGATGAACGAAAGCTTATCAAGGATCTTTTCCCCGTCGATGGTTTTAGATATTCCCTCTACCGTAAGTACTTCATTGCCGATTTCCCGCTCCGGCCGGAAGTCAATATAGGGATATTTGCGGCTGGAAGGACGGATGTCGTCGAGTTCGATCTTTTCCAGCGCCCGTTTCCTTGAAGTGGCCTGCTTTGACTTGGAGGCATTGGCGGAGAAACGGCTGATAAACTCCTGCAGTTCCTTGATCTTCTCTTCTTTTTTCTTGTTGGCTTCTTTCATCTGCCGGATCAATAGCTGGCTGGACTCATACCAGAAATCATAGTTACCGGCATAAAGCTGGATCTTTCCATAATCTATATCAGCAATGTGCGTACAGACTTTATTCAAAAAATAACGGTCATGCGAAACCACGATAACCGTATTCTGGAAGTTAATCAAAAACTCTTCCAGCCAGGCAATGGCATCCAGATCCAGATGGTTGGTGGGTTCATCCAGCAAAAGAATATCCGGATTGCCGAACAGGGCCTTCGCCAGCAGGACTTTGACCTTTTCGCTGCCGCCCAGGCCACTCATTTCAGAATAGTGGAGCTCCGTCTCGATTCCCAGCCCGTTTAACAGCATCGCGGCATTCGATTCCGCTTCCCAGCCGTCCATTTCGGCAAACTCGCCTTCCAGCTCACTGGCGCGGATCCCGTCCTCATCCGAAAAATCTTCCTTGGCATAGATAGCATCTTTTTCCTTCATGATCTGATACAGCCGATCATTGCCCATGATCACCACATCCATAACCGGATATGCGTCGTATTTGAAATGATCCTGCTCCAGTACCGAAAGCCGCTGGCCCGGCGTGATGGCAATATCGCCCCGCGTGGTTTCGAGTTTGCCGGCCAGGATCTTTAAAAAAGTCGATTTGCCGGCGCCGTTAGCCCCGATCAGCCCATAACAGTTGCCCTCGGTGAATTTAATGTTGACATCTTCAAACAAAGCCCTTTTACCAATGCGAAGCGTGACGTTATTAGCACTTATCATAATATTCTTTCTCCCGTAAAATAAATAATTGGCAGTTACACACCATTCCTATTCTATAAGCAAAATGAATATTTTGCAACAGCAAGATGCAACAGCTAGATTTTTTCGCATACGCTAAGTAAAGAATGAGTAAATTTTGTGAAATAATAGTTTTTTACTCGGAAAAATGATATGATAAGACAATGATTTTAGATGCGGAGGACTGACACAGGAGCATGGCAGGTTTTATTATTTTACTGATCGCCCTAGCAGTATTTATACTTTTGTATATACTGGCACTTATGCCAAGAATCATCCATAAACCCGATCTTAAGCCCCTGAGCGGCTTTTACTATGCCCATCGGGGCTTACACGATAACGAAGGCGACGCACCGGAAAATTCCTTGGCGGCTTTCCGTAAGGCGGCGGAGGCGGGCTATGGCATTGAGCTGGATCTACAGTTGAGTAAGGACGGAGAAGTGGTGGTATTTCATGATATCACCTTGGATCGGATATGCCGAGTGCCGGGGCGGATATCGGATTTTACCTATGAAGAGCTGTGCCGGCACAGGCTGTACGGTTCCGCGGAGCCGATCCCAAGGTTTCAGGACGTCCTTAAGATGATAGACGGCCGGGTGCCGCTGATCGTGGAACTGAAAATACCTTGGCAGGATATATCGCTCTGTCCGGCGGCCGACCGGCTGCTCAGCGAATATCACGGATCCTACTGCATTGAATCCTTTAATCCACTGGCACTGATCTGGTATAAGAAGAACCGCCAGGCGGTGATCCGGGGGCAGCTGGCGGACCGGCTTTCCGCGGGAACAAAATATCGCGGCCTGTTATACCGGCTGCTGGAAAATCTGCTGCTAAACTGGGTAACTAGGCCGGATTTCGTGGCGTATAACCACCGCCATGCTAGGATGCTGTCCCGCCGGCTGTGCCGTCGGCTGTACGGCAATACCGCAGTGGCCTGGACCATCCAGAGCGAAGAAGAGCTGGAACGTGCCAGGGATGATTTTGACCTGTTCATTTTCGACAGTTTCATCCCCTTAGGAGGGCTTACAACCAGCCTTAAGGAAATAAGTTAAGGGAAATAAGCTAAGGCACAAATTTTGTATTTACAAATTAACAATTTATGGTATAATTGGATATGCAAATTCTGCCAGCCGGTCAGACGGCTGGTTGATTCTTTTGGAACAAGCGGCTCACGGATATTAATCATAAAATGAGGATATTATAAGGAAAGAATAATACAAGGAGAGATCAATATGACGAAATGGGTGTATTCATTTGAAGAGGGCAGTGCCGACATGCGCAACCTGCTCGGCGGCAAAGGCGCCAACCTAGCGGAGATGACCAACCTCGGCCTGCCGATCCCGCAGGGATTTACCGTGACGACGGAAGCCTGTACCGATTATTATAATCAAGGAAAAGCTATTTCCGAAGTAGTGCAGGAGCAGATTTTCGCCGCGCTTGCTGATCTGGAAAAAAAGCAGGACAAATTGTTCGGTGATACCGGGAACCCGCTGCTGGTTTCCGTCCGTTCCGGTTCCCGGGCTTCCATGCCCGGCATGATGGATACGATATTGAATCTCGGCCTAAATGATATTGCGGTGGAAGGGTTCGCGAAGAAAACCGGCAACCCCCGTTTTGCCTATGATTCCTATCGGCGCTTCATCCAGATGTTCTCCGATGTGGTCATGGAAGTCCCCAAATCTTTCTTTGAGCGAATCTTGGACGAGATCAAGGAGTCCAAAGGCGTCCGGTTCGACACCGAGCTTTCGGCGGATGACCTGAAGGAAATCATCAACCGCTTCAAACAGATATATCAGGAGAAAAAAGGTATGGAATTCCCTCAGGAGCCTAGGGTGCAGCTTATGGAAGCGGTCAAGGCGGTATTCCGCTCCTGGGACAATGAACGCGCCATCATCTACCGGCGGATGAACGATATACCAGGCGACTGGGGCACGGCTGTTAACGTCCAGGCGATGGTCTTCGGCAATATGGGCGATACATCCGGCACCGGCGTTGCCTTTACCCGCAACCCTTCGACCGGGGCAAAGGGCATCTACGGCGAATATCTGATCAATGCCCAGGGAGAAGATGTCGTGGCCGGGATCCGGACACCGCAACCTATTACCAGACTGGAAGAAGACCTGCCGGAGTGCTTTGCCAAGTTTATGGAGATATCCCACAAGCTCGAAAGCCACTACCGCGACATGCAGGACATGGAATTTACCATTGAGGACGGCAAGCTGTTCTTCCTGCAGACGCGAAGCGGCAAGCGGACCGCGGCGGCGGCGTTGCAGATCGCCTGCGACCTGGTGGACGACGGGATGATAACCGAAGAGGAAGCGCTGCTCCGCATCGAGGCCAAGTCCTTGGACCAGCTGCTCCATCCGACCTTTGACCAAGAGGCGCTAAAGAACGGCACCGTGATCGGGGAGGGCCTGCCGGCCTCACCCGGCGCCGCGGCGGGAAAGGTCTACTTTAACGCACAGGAAGCCAAGGCCGCCAAAGATAAGGGCGAGCGGGTGATCCTCGTCCGCCTAGAAACCTCGCCGGAGGATATCGAAGGTATGCATGCGGCGGAAGGCATATTGACCGTCCGCGGCGGCATGACTTCCCATGCGGCCGTCGTTGCCCGCGGCATGGGCACGGCCTGCGTCTCCGGCTGCGGTGAGATCCAGATCCGTGAAGATGACAAGGTCTTTGAGCTGGGCGGTCATGTATATAATGAAGGGGATTATATTTCCCTGAACGGTTCTACCGGCATGATTTATGACGGCGATATTCTCACTGTTGAAGCCGGCCTTGACGGTAATTTCGGCCGGATCATGGAATGGGCTGACAAGCACCGGATTCTGAAGGTCAGGACCAACGCGGACGCTCCCGCGGACGCGGCTAGAGCCCTTCAATACGGAGCCGAAGGGATCGGGCTCTGCCGTACCGAGCATATGTTCTTCGAACCCGACCGGATCCCCAAGATCCGCCGGATGATATTGGCGCGCACGGAAGAAGCGCGGGAGAAAGCCCTGAATGAGCTGATCCCTTACCAGAAGGGTGATTTTAAGGGCATCTATGAAGTGATGGAAGGCCGGCCGGTTACCATCCGTTTCCTAGATCCCCCGCTGCATGAATTTGTGCCGACCAGCCAGGAGGATATCGACAGCCTGGCCAACGAGATGCAGATGAACCCGGAAGAAGTCCGGGCGATCTGTGACTCCCTGCATGAGTTCAACCCGATGATGGGACACCGGGGCTGCCGCCTGGCGGTCACTTATCCGGCAATAGCCCGGATGCAGACCCGGGCGGTGATGGAAGCCGCTATCGAAGTAAAGAACGAAAAAGGATATGACATTGTTCCCGAGATAATGATCCCGCTGGTCGGTGAGCGCAAAGAACTGAAATTCGTGAAGGACATCGTCGTTGCGACCGCCGAGCAGGTGAAGAAAGAAATGAATTCCGATATCACCTACCAGGTCGGGACGATGATCGAAGTGCCCAGAGCGGCGCTGCTTGCCGATGAAATTGCCCAAGAGGCCGAGTTCTTCTCCTTCGGGACCAATGACCTGACCCAGCTGACCTTTGGCTTTTCAAGGGACGATACCGGCAAGTTTATTGATGATTATTATAAAAATAAGATATATGAATCTGATCCTTTTGCCAGGCTAGACCAGAGCGGCGTCGGCCAGCTGGTTAAGATGGCCGCCGAGAAAGGCCGGGCGGCCAAGGCGGGGATCAAGATGGGGATCTGCGGCGAGCATGGCGGCGATCCTTCCTCCGTGGAGTTCTGCCATAAGGCCGGGCTGAGTTACGTCTCCTGTTCCCCATACCGGGTACCGATTGCCCGACTGGCGGCGGCGCAGGCGGCGCTGAACAGCTAATGAATGTATATCATTTAGTTTAGAAATGGCAAGCCGGGGGGTTCGGGAACCGGAGGGCTGAGCAGTCGGATTTTCTCTCTGGACGCTGCGTTTATAGCACTCCGGGGAACCCAGAGCAGATAAAGTCTCGCCCAGCGGGGCTCAACTTTACTTGGTTTCTTCTGCGTTGGCACTTAAGGCGTCCGCCGCGAAAACCGACTGCTCATCCCTCCGGCTCCCGAGCATTTATGCCGCCACGCTTTTCCTGTTGTTTAGATCATTCCGCGCCACATCTGCGTGCCATTACCTCCCTTCACAGCTAATTGTTTATTAAATAATTTTTATTATAAGATATCCGTATATTTGAAAAATATGGATTTTTTTGTTTATAACAATAATTATTAATAACATTTAGCTTACTTGCAAAACGTGATATTATAGATATTATCAACTTTACTAATGTTTATGTAGATAATACACATAAAAATAGCCATATCACAAATCACAACTAAGTGTGACACGTAATAATTCCTAGTAAAATCTTCATATATGTCATATTTTTAAGGTAAATAGAAATTACTATGGATGCGAAAATACTATAAATATTGTTAAGATTAATTTATACTTGTCATATGGACAAAAAAACTGTAGAATAGACAAAAGGACTTGTAATAACAATGTAATAAAAGTAAAATCAAGGTAAAATATAGAGTGGGGCTTATGGCCGTAGATTATCCGATACTGCACATAGGCGGAAACAACAAAAAAGGAGGTACTAATGAGAACAAAGAGAAAGACATCAAGAGTATTAGCAAAATTACTGTCTTTTGTGATGGCATTGACGTTTATCCTGTCATCGGCAATGACGGTAAGTGCGGCAGTCGACTATGATCCCGAGCAGGTAGATTACCGCAGTGTTATGTATTACGGCGACTGGTCAATCTGGGGCGGCCAGGGCAATCATTATCCGACGACGCTCCCCGTAGAGAATTACACTCACCTGAACTTTGCGTTTCTGGATTTTGACGCAAACGGCAACTTAATGTTTACCGATCCCGATGCAGCGGTAGTTGCGCCGGTAGGCATGAATGTAACATGGGGCGGCGCCAATGCCGGTATTTTATCGGCGTTTCAGGATCTGCGGGCAAGGAATCCCCATCTCCGGATCGGCGTATCGGTCGGCGGATGGTCAAAATCAGGCGATTTTTCAGCAGTTACCGCTAACCCGGTGACCCGTGCCAAATTTGTCCAGAACTTAGTTGACTTTGTCAGGTACACGAATATGGATTACCTTGATGTCGACTGGGAATATCCGTGTGACGTCCGTCAGCCGGATCTTGTCGACAATATGCGTGACGAAGGTACCCCCAATGCAACCCCGGCAGACAAACAGAACTATATCCTGCTTCTGCAGGATCTGCGGGCGGCACTGGATGCGCAGGGAGAAGAGCTGGGCAAGACATACGAAATGTCAATAGCGCTTCCGGCACCTAGTGCACGTATCGCTCTTGGCTATAATCTCACGGCATTAATGGACGTTCTTGATTTTATCAATATCATGACCTATGATATGTCCGGTGCATGGAATCCTGTGTCAGGTCATCATACGGCACTTTATACCAATCCGGCAGATCCGTTCATTAACGACGGATATTCAGTTGATGCCAGCGTTAATTATATTCTGGATGAACTGAGATCAGATTTGGAGTCACAGCAAGCTGCTAATCTTGGACCTTCCGATACGGAGGCAATTATGGCAGAGTATGCCAAAAAACTTGTTGTCGGCTACGCGTTATATACCAGAGGATGGGAACGGGTAGACGATGACGGCGGCGCTGTTGATAGCGACGAGGACTTACCGGGACTGTTCGGTACAGCCCATCTGGTTAACCGCAGCGCAAACTATGAACTTGCATATGGCGCAGCCAACCTAGCTCCGTTAGTATCCGGTGACGGCGGGCATCTGAGCGGTGTCTGGAGTTATGGAACTATCGAGCAGTTAAAGGCAAGGTATCCCGGGCTGCAGCTAATCTGGGATGACATAGCACATGCACATTATTTATACAATCCTGATAGCGGAGCATTCTTTACCTTAGATACCGTTGAATCAGTACAGGCAAAAGCAGAATACGTAAAAGAAAACGGCTTGGGCGGCTTGATCGGCTGGATGGCTTCACAGGATAAGACAACAACAACCGGGAAGAGGGATGAACTGTCAAGTACAGCCAGAGAGGCTTTATTTGGTAACAGCACGTTTGCTGAATACAACATCAGCGGGGCAGCTATCAGTGTTTCGGTATCCTTATCCACTTATACGGCAAACGGCCGGAACGGATATAATATTACCATCACCAACACGGCTTCCACAAATGAAAGCGATTCTGTCGTGAATGCAGTGGAAAAACAGGCAGAAACAGTGAAACTGCCCAAGATATATATTAAGACAGCCAGCGGTGCTACTTTCTCGACCGGCGGTTATCCTACCGGTGCAGTCAGCAATCAGGACGGTGTCGGTATAGTCGATATGTCAACCGTATTTGATAATCAATTCCTGACACCAGGGAAGACCACTACCTTTAAGGTACTGACGAACGGAGCGGCAGAGATATCAGATATATTATGCATTTGCCTATCTCAGCGAATCACTCCTACTGGACCGGAAATCAGTAAACAGTGTGTGTATGGCAGCTGTGAAGATGATCCGATTGATCCCGATCCGGTTGATGAAGAGCCCGTTATTACCGGTGCTGACGATGTGACTATCGAAGTAGGTACACCGTTCGATCCGATGGCCGGCGTATCGGCAACGGACGAAGAAGACGGCGATCTTACTTCTGCTATCGTAGTTACTGGAACTGTCGATGTTAACACACCAGGTGTTTATACGCTGACTTATAGCGTAGTCGATTCGGCTCCCAACACAGTCGCGGTCACACGTACCGTTACGGTGGTGCCGCCGGAAGTAATAGTTAATCGGCCGCCGGTTATCAGCGGCGTATCAAACAAGACCATTACCGTCGGTGATTCCTTTGACCCGATGCAGGGCGTGACGGCTAATGACCCCGAAGACGGTAACCTGACTTCCGATATAATAGTAACCGGTGAGGTAGATACTGCGGTAGCCGGCAGCTATGGGTTGACCTATACCGTTACCGACAAAGACGCGGTGGATCCGCAAACGACTTCCGTATCCTGCGTGATTACGGTTGAAGAGCCGGTGGTTGTCGTTCCTGGTAATTATGATCCCGATAAAGCTTATGTGGCTGGTGATACCGTAGAGTATGACGGCGAGACCTATCGGGCTAAATGGTGGGTTCGCGGCGGCGGCACACCCGATGTAAACCCGGCATTTGAAAAAATAACGAACAATAACAACACGATTCCGGCATGGAATGCAAATCAAGCATATGTAGCCGGCGACAAGGTAACTTATAATGGCCAGACCTATGAAGCACAGTGGTGGACCAGAGGCAACACTCCGGGAACCAACAGTGTCTGGAAATTAGTGTAAATTAACTACTTAAGGAAAAAAGGCGTTTGTATACCGCGGCGTCTTTTTTCCGACTTTTGCAGATAGTTCTTCTGAAGAGGGATAGGGGGGACAGGAATTGATTTCAATTGCAATATGCGGTAATTATTCCGAAATAGAATCGGTGGAGAGTATAATCAGAGACTATATGCATCAGCAAGGAGTATCTTTGAATACTCATTATTTTATTTCTGGAAATGCTGTTCTGGATTCGGAAGAAAATTTCGATGTCTTGATATTATTTATATCAAGTATTCAGGACGTTTTTGCGGGCAAGGCCATTGGCAGGAAAAACAATAATGTCAGGATAATATGTATTACAAATTACCGGCAGTACATGGAATTTGCCATTAATGAGATGCATGCCTTTGCTTATCTGGAAAAGCCGATCAGCGAAAAAAGAATAAAGTCACAGTTAGAGGATATTCTTTATATTATTCAACATGATGCGGTTCCCACGGTGCGGTTTAAGATTCTGGATATCGAAAAGGATTATAAAATCGGCAGTAAATACATGGATTTTGTGGTTAAGGATATATTTTATTTTGAATACACCAATAGAAAAGTCTGTTTACGGACAGGGAAGAAATCGTATTTCTTTTATGGCACCATGAATAAGCTGCGCGAAATCATGTTGCCATATGATTTCTATTCATGCCACCAAAGCTATCTGGTAAATATGCAATATGTAATTGATATCAAAGGATATAATATCTGCCTGTGTAATGAGGAGATGATTCCCCTAGCTCAGAAACGTTCGGTAGATTTCAGGAAAAAATACAGCGGTTTTTTGCGTAACTATTAAAAACCGCTATGCTCAGGCCATGTAGCGTATTTTCGCGCTCCCGCCGAAGCTTAGGGGAAAGCCGCGGCAGGAGCGGAATATACCGAAAGAAACGGCAGATTTCTTGATCATACATAAAAATCAATCCGTAATAAACCGGGATATCGTGCTGGACATTCCTTCCGAGGCTGTCTGCACATCTTTACTGCTGCCATTGACATGGTCGACATTAGAAGCTATCGCTTCGGTAGTTGTGGTCAGATCGTGGATGGTGGCAGCGTTTTCTTCTGAAACAGCGGTAAGGCTTTCTACTAGGCTAGAGATAGAATTAAAATTACTGTCTAGGTTCCGGTTTATCTCATGGAAGCCTTTGATCGCTGACTCGACAGCCTTGATGCTGTTCACGATATCGGAATACTTCTCTTTGGTACTGTTAACGCTCAGCTGCTGTTTCTGTACGCCGGCTTTGACGGCTTCGCTTTGTTTACTGGCTAGGCTGGTATTGCTCTGCAGTCCTTTGAGCATGTCGTCGATGATGCCGACGGAGCGGGCCGATTCTTCAGCAAGCTTGCGGATTTCTTCCGCAACCACGGCAAAACCCCGGCCGCTTTCGCCGGCTCTGGCCGCTTCGATGCTGGCATTGAGGGACAGCAGGTTGGTCTGGTTGGCTATTTCCGAGATCAGGGTGCTGGCTTCGCCGATCTTATCGGAGCTTTCATTTATCTTTTCGATCATCTTAAATATTTCTTCAAAGGACTTACTGTTCTGTTCGGTCAGCAGAAACAGTTCCTCAATGATTTTCATGCCCATATCGGCGGCCTGTGAGATCTGGCTGCTGGCTTCATCAAGGTTCTGCGTGCCAGAGGCGCTCTGATCGACGATGCCGTTCATGGTTTTGATCTCGCCAAGGATGCCGCCGGTTTTTTCCGCCAGATAGTCGGCGGAATTGGCTATTTCATTGACGGCCGATTTGATATTCAGGACGGATTCATGGGAATCGCGGATGACTACATCGACCGACTGGGTAGAGTGTTGCAGTTCTTCGGCGGCTTTATGTAAGGTCTGGACAATATTCAGCAGGGACTCCCTGACGCGGTTTACCGCCGCCGACAGGGTACCGAGCTCATCTTTGCTGTCAAGGGCCAGCGGTTCAAAGCGCAGGTCATTATTGGAAAGCTTGACCATGTTATCCGTAATCAAAAGGATGTTAGAGCGCAGGTAGCGGGCAATCAGCAAGGCCAGTATCATGACGGCTAAGATAACAGCAATAATAATGGCGGCGGTAACCATCACGCTGTTTTGGATGCTGTCCAGCAACACATTGCTCTCATAGACACTGTAAAGATCCAAGATGTCGGTCATGGAATTGATATATTCCCGGGCGACGCCAAATATTTCTTGGCCGGCGGCAAAGTCCCCGGCACCGGTTTCCGGCCTGTAAGCATCCTGCCAAGCGGCAAAGTCGCGCTGGAAATTGCTTTCGATCTGTTCGAGGGTGTCGGTTCCGTTTAAAAATCCGCTGGGATCGTTGGTTTCATCCGCGCCGTGAATGGCTATAAAAAGATCCCTGGTGGTCAAAGAATTGTAAATATCACCACTTTCCCTGATGATATCCATGGCCAAGGTAATCCGCTCGTTGGTCTGATTAATGTTTTCGTGAAAATCATTTATGTAATAGGCCCGCTGTGTTTCGTCAAGGTCTGGATGATAGACAAGCTCCATCTCGTCCACTAAGGCCTGATACATATCGCGGTCGGCATTTAACAGGGAGCTCTGAGCGGCATACAGATGCTGGTTAAAAATCACTTCCGTATCTCGGTAAACGGTCGTCTGCCGCAGGCTGAAATAAATCAGACTGATGATTACGGTTAGCATAAGAGGTAATATCATCAGAAGCAGCTTGGTGAATAATGGTAATTTCTTAATCATATAAAACCCTCCATATTCTCTTTGTATCAGGAATTGAATATCATAATCACATTTTAACATTTATAATTCGTCTTTACAACCTTAAGAATAGAGCACTAAGTTTAATCCTTTTTATGAATCCCTGGAATTAAATACATTGACAAAAAGCAGGTTTCACAATATACTGACATTTGATTGTTCCTTGTAAGGCGAGGATTATCTTTGGACTGGTGACACAATTGTGAGGCTTAACTAAACAGGAGACAGGTAAAATGAATGACACAATAGATAAAGTTCAGAATTTTAACAGAACTATTTACGGCTGTTTTATAGCGAACGGCGTTCAGGCTACGGTGAATAACTTTGTTCCGCTGCTGTTCCTGACTTTTCAGACCAGTTACGGGATTCCGTTGTCTAAAATCACCATGCTGGTGACCATTAACTTCGGCCTGCAGCTGATCATTGACTTCTTAGCGATGGGTTTTGTCGACAAGATAGGATATCGGAAATCCATGCTGGCAGCCCATGTTGCGGCAGCGGCCGGCCTGGTTTCGCTGACCATCCTGCCGGAATGGTTTGCCGATCCCTTCATCGGCCTGCTTATTTCGGTGATGATCTATGCCGTGGGCGGCGGCCTGCTGGAGGTTCTGGTGAGCCCGACCGTGGAGGCCTGCCCGACGGATAACAAAGAAAAAGCCATGAGCCTGCTCCACTCCTTCTATTGCTGGGGCCATGTCGGCGTAGTGATGCTGTCAACCTTATTTTTTAATATTGCGGGAATCGCCAATTGGAAGCTGCTGGCGCTGATCTGGGCCGTCCTTCCGGTATTTAATATTTTCTTGCTTGCCAAAGCCCCGTTTGCCGCTTTGGTCCAAGCGGAAGTAACCCAGTTAACCGGCAAAGAACTGCTCCGGCAAAAGGCCTTCTGGATATTTATCGTGATGATGGTCTGCGCGGGCGCCAGTGAACAGTCGGTCAGCCAATGGGCATCGGCATTTGCTGAGAAAGGACTGGGAGTTAGCAAGGCAATCGGAGACCTGGCCGGACCGATGTCATTTGCCGTCTTAATGGGAACAGCCCGGTTAATCTACGGTAAATTCGGCGAGAGAATCAACCTTGAGCGCTATATGGTATTCAGCGCGGTTTTATGTATAGCTGCCTATTTGGGGATCGCCCTGATTCCAGTTCCGTTTATGGGCCTGCTCAGCTGTGCCGTGGCCGGGTTTTCGGTAGGCATCATGTGGCCGGGCACGTTCAGCAAGGCGGCGGCCAGTATCCGGGGCGGCGGGACAGCCATGTTTGCTTTCATGGCCCTAGCCGGTGACCTGGGATGCTCAGCCGGCCCCACCCTGGTCGGGATGATATCCGGCCGTTTTGGCGACAATCTGCGGATCGGTATTCTGGCAGCAGTGATATTCCCGTTATTGCTGCTGGCGGGAATCCGCGGAGCCGGTAAATTACATAAGAAGCCGGCTTGAATAAAGTTACTGTTCAGACCGGTCTGAACAGTAACTTAATAAATGATTCGGTTCCCAGGGTTAAGCTTTCTTAGTTGACGTAATAAGTTCTGGGATGTAGAATTAAAGAACGGAACAGAAATATCACATAAAATACAAGAGGTATAACGATGAGAGTCTTAGTGATTAACTGCGGCAGCTCTTCTTTGAAGTTCCAGCTGATTGACAGCGTTACAGAGGAGACGGCAGCAAAAGGGATATGTGAAAGGATCGGCATCGAAGGAGGCCGGCTTGTTTTTGAAGCTGCCGGCAGAGCTAAAATAATAACCGAGCACCATATGGACAGTCATCTTGAGGCGGTTCGGCTGGTACTGGATGCTTTGATTGATCCGGTGAACGGCGTATTAAAGCATCTCGGTGAGATCGAAGCAGTCGGCCACCGCCTTGTCCACGGCGGGGAGAAATTCGCCAGCTCGGTGATGATCACGGATGAAGTGATCAAGGCGACGGAAGAATGTAACGACCTTGCCCCCTTGCATAACCCTGCCAATCTGACCGGCGTCCGTGCCTGCCAGGAACTGATGCCAGATACGCCGATGGTCGGCGTCTACGATACGGCATTTCATCAGACCATGCCGGAGGAGGCTTATTTATATGGCCTGCCCTATGAGTATTATGAAAAATACCGCATCCGCCGCTACGGTTTCCATGGCACCAGCCATGCCTATGTCTCCCGCCGGGCGGCAGAGTTCTTGCACAAAGAATATAGCGGATTGAAGATAATCGTCTGCCACCTAGGTAACGGTGCCAGCGTTACGGCGGTAAAGAACGGCCGGAGCGTGGACACCTCAATGGGCATGACGCCGCTGGAAGGCTTGATCATGGGAACCCGTTCCGGCGATCTGGATCCGGCGATCTTAGAATTTCTAGCGGAGAAAGAGAATAAAGGGGTAGCAGAGATCACCAGTATCTTAAATAAAAAATCGGGGATGGTAGGGATGCAAAAGGGCGGCTCCTCCGATTTCCGTGATGTGTCGGCAGCATTTCAGGCCGGCCGGCCGGAGGCGGTCAGGACCCTGAAGGCCTATATCTACCGGATCGTCAAATACATCGGTGCCTATGCCGCTGCGATGAATGGCGTGGACGTCATCTGTTTCACGGCAGGCATCGGAGAAAACAGCAGCTTAATCCGGGAAAATGTCGGCGCCTACCTAGGCTATCTCGGTATTGAGATAGACAAGGAAGCCAACGGGGAAAGAGGGAAGGATATGATTATATCGACTCCCGGCAGCCGGGTCACCGTAATGGTGATTCCGACCAATGAGGAACTGATGATTGCGAGGGACACGAAGACAGTGGTGGAAGCGTCAAGACAATGATGCTGCCCAATTAGCCGGGATAAATATAACTGCCGCGTACTGTAGGTAACTATACAGTACGCGGCGGTTTGCTTATATTTAAGTTATTTTAATTCTGTTATTTTAATGCTATTGCAAACTAATGCTGCCGTTTTTTATTTCTGATTATACGCCACACTACCAAGCCGATAATAACGAGCATCACAGCAGCTATTGGCAGGATCAGTTCCACCGGGTCAAAACTTGCGGCAAGAAAGATCGATGTAGGGCCGTCCGAGCCGCCGATAATGGTAGTATGTGAGTAGACAAAGGTAGTGTTCAGTGCGGTAATCATAGCAGCTTACTGTAGCCTTTCTTCCAAAGCGGCCAGCTGGTCCTTCATTTTCTGAGGCAGCCTGTCGCCGAACTTGGCGTAGAATTCCTTCACATTGGCGGCGTCTTCTTTCCAGAGGGCCTTATCGACGTTTAACAGGTCTTTTACGACATCAAGGGTAATCCCGCTGTCTTCTAGGCCATCAATATTGATATCTTCCGGCTTGGGTTCGTAACCGATGGGGGTCTCGACGGCATCGGCGTTGTCTTCGGCTCTTTCGATGATCCAGTCCAGAACTCGCATGTTATCGCCAAAGCCCGGCCAGATGAATTTGCCCTGCTCATTGGTACGGAACCAGTTAACGTTGAAGATCTTGGGAGCTTTGTCGCCGAGGACTTTACCCATTTCGATCCAGTGTGCCCAGTAGTCGCCCATGTTATATCCGCAGAAGGGCAGCATCGCCATGGGGTCACGGCGTACCTGACCGACGGCGCCGGCAGCGGCGGCAGTAGTCTCACTGGCCATGATGGAGCCGACGAAAACGCCGTGATCCCAGTCAAAAGCCTGATATACGAGGGGAGCGGTCTTAGCCCGGCGTCCGCCGAAGATCATGGCTGAGATCGGAACTCCTTCGGGATTGTCAAATTCCTTGGAGATGCAAGGGCAGTTACGGGCCGGAGCGGTAAAACGGGAATTGGGATGTGCCAAGTTGTTGCCGGCGGCACTGTATTCCTTGCCGTTTACTTTCGCGCCTTTCCATTCGGTGGCGTTCTCGGGGGGATTCTTATCAAGGCCTTCCCACCATACGGTCATATCGTCATTATTCAGCGCTACGTTGGTAAAAATCGTGTTCTTTCTGGTGCTTTCTAGGGCATTGAAGTTTGATTTGGCATTGGTGCCGGGGGCAACGCCGAAGAAGCCGTTTTCCGGATTGATGGCATAGAGCCGGCCGTCCTTGCCTTGTTTCAGCCAAGCGATGTCGTCGCCGACCGTCCATACTTTATAGCCTTTGCTGGTATAGCCTTCCGGCGGGATCAGCATGGCCAAGTTGGTCTTGCCGCAGGCGGAAGGGAAAGCGGCGGTCACGTATTTGATTTCGCCGTCCGGTTTCTGGATTCCTAAGATCAGCATATGTTCAGCCATCCAGCCTTCATTTTTACCCTGGTAAGAAGCAATCCGCAGCGCGAAACATTTCTTGCCGAGGAGTACGTTACCGCCATAGCCGGAGTTGATGGACCAGATGGTATTGTCTTCCGGGAAGTGAACGATATAACGTTTTTCAGCATCAATATCCGCTTTGGAATGAAGGCCGCGCACAAAGTCGTTGGACTCGTCGCCCAAGTTCTTAAAGGCATCGGCGCCGATACGGGTCATGATGTCCATGTTCAGGACCACATAGATGGAGTCGGTCAGCTCAACGCCTACTTTGGCCAGGTCGGAGCCGATCGGTCCCATGGAATAGGGAATGACATACATTGTCCGGCCCTTCATGACACCGTCAAACATCGGGGTCAGCTTGTCGTACATTTCCTGAGGATCGCACCAGTTGTTGGTCGGGCCTGCGTCTTCTTTGTTCTTGCAGCAAATAAAAGTTCTATCTTCCACACGGGCGACATCGTTAACCGCGGTCTGATGATAATAACAGCCGGGGAGCTTTTCTTGGTTCAGCGCGATGATTTCGCCGTTGTCCATTGATGTTTTACGGAGGGCATCAAGCTGTTCTGCGCTTCCGTCGATCCAGACCACCTCGTCCGGTTTGGTCAGTGCCTGCATTTCTTCTACCCATTTGATTACATTGGGATTTTTGGTAAGTTCTGCCATGTATTCTTCTCCTTTTTACTTAAAATTTGAAAATATTACCTCAATTTTTAATGATATACTATTTTGGGACAGGGGTCAATAGAATTAAGAGAAGAATTATTTTCGCTAAGCTGTTTGTTACTGTAGGCATTTAAATGTATTAATTAATAAATAAATGTTGCTTTTCCGTGTGAGGATGGTAAAATACAAATTAGCGCGGAAATAGCGAGCCGGCTGATTGACGGCTGCGGGCGTTTACTTACTATATTAAAAAGATGAGAGAGGGATAATGACGTGCAAAGTGTATTAGAAGGATTATTGAGAAGCTTTATTGAGCCGAGCGCCATGGACTGGGTCAAGTGGATCGCAATGTGGATTATCGGCGGTACTTTAATTTATCTGGCGATCAAGAAAGATATGGAGCCGACGTTGCTGCTGCCGATGGGTTTCGGCGCCATATTGGTTAACCTGCCTTTTTCAGGCGCGGTGACCGAGATGATAGAAGGGGTGGCCTCGTCCGAGGAAGGGCCGCTGAATGTGCTGTTCGATGCCGGGATCGGTAATGAGTTGTTTCCGTTACTGTTATTCATTGGAATCGGGGCGATGATTGATTTCGGACCGCTGCTGTCCAATCCGAAGCTGTTCTTTTTTGGGGCGGCTGCCCAGTTTGGTATTTTCATTACGTTGAGTCTCGCCACCTTATTAGGTTTTGATTTGAAGGATGCCGCTTCGATATCCATTATCGGCGCGGCTGACGGTCCCACGGCGATTTATGTGTCCAATTTCCTAAAATCTAATTATTCCGCGGCCATCATGGTGGCGGCCTATTCCTATATGGCGCTGGTGCCGATTATCCAGCCCCCGGTCATACGGCTTCTCACGACCGCGGAGGAGCGGCGGATCCATATGCCCAATACGGCGAAGAATGTCTCCCGCACTATGCGTATTATATTTCCGATCTTTGTAACTATAATAGCCGGTATCTTTGCCCCCAAGTCGGTGGCGCTGGTAGGCTTTCTGATGTTTGGCAACCTGATCCGGGAATGTGGGGTGCTGAATTCCCTTTCCGATACAGCCCAGAATTCATTTGCGAATACTATTACCCTGCTGCTGGGATTTACCATCGCGGTAAGGATGCAGGCCGCGGAGTTTTTGAAGCTGGAAACGCTTATGATTATGGCCCTGGGCTTATTTGCTTTTATATTTGACACGGCAGGCGGGGTGCTGCTGGGCAAACTGTTTAACGTTATCTTTAAGAAGAACCCGATCAATCCGATGATCGGTGCCGCGGGTATTTCGGCCTTCCCGATGTCTGCCAGGGTCGTTCACAAGATGGGGATGAAGGAAGACAACACTAATATATTGATTATGCATGCGGCGGGAGCGAATGTGTCTGGACAGATTGCATCGGTTATCGCGGGCGGCATTATCTTAACATTCTTTTAAGTAGGAAGGAGAAAATAATATGTCAATTAATTGGCCGGGTTTTTTAAATTCATTCATGTATTTGGGGGTCGGAATGGTCGGGATTTTTGTCATTATCAGTATCATAGTGAGCTTGATTTATCTTTTCATGAAACTGTTCCCGAATAAAGAAACTGAATAACAGTTGTTGCAGTCAATGACTGAATAAAAAAGACCGTTATGCTTACAGTGGTAGCGGTTTTTTTGTAATTAATCACTGTTACTGTGGAGTACCAATTAAGACTAATTATGGCTAGGGAGTGATAACACGTATTGTTAAAAACGATAATATATTCCAGAAGAGGTTGCATTATTATTTGTTATAACGTATAATGATTAATAAACAATATAACAATATAATGATTAGAATGATAATTGATATTGTTACGAATGACAATAAAAGATCGAAGATGATAATCGTGATTATATGTTATATTATTTGCAATTAAATGCTGAAAAATAAGATATTACTCTGCTATTGGTTGAGGAGGTGAAACGGATATTCAAGTTATATCCAATGTAGCAAGACTAAGTTTCCTAATCATGGAAAGGGAAACGGCAACATTTTTTGTATGTTTATTTATTTTAACCAATCTGGTCGGCTGCAATAATGATATGGCGACAGACTTAGCAGATAGCAGGGAGGTTTTCATGGATGTTGAAGTTACTGCTGATATAACTCAATATAACACCGTTGCGGAAAGAATAATCCTTACCTTGAGAAATATATCAACAGCGGATATTCATACCGGCTTACATTATCAAATAGAAAAATATGGGGATGGTGCTTGGTCGGTAATCCCTCTGGATTTTATGGTTGATGATATTTTATTTACAATAAGGCCTGATGAGTCGCGGTCTTTTGATATTGATCTGTTGCCGGAACAATATGAGTATACTGCAGGGAGATACAGGGTAGTCAAGAACATTACTGTTGATAACCAAGATTATGATATAACATATGAATTTAATATGGAATGAGGGTGCCAATAGATAAATATTTATTTTTCAGCAAAAAGTACAGTAACTAAATTCAAGGTACATCGGTATTCGGTACGTCTTACGAATTGATACCATGAGAGACAAGGAGGATCCAGATATGAAAATCCAATTTAAAAAACTATTAACCTTGCTTATGGTGATGGCACTGTCAATGACATTTTCCATGACGCCGACCTATGCAGAGACATTGACGGAGGTAGAGCAGGAGGCGACGGCCTTGTCCGTTTATGACAAAGACTTTCTGCATAATATGGAGCTGGCCAGTGCTCAGTATACTAAATTAATAACTTCTTTTAGCCCTGACAATACCAACGGAGTATTAAAAGCTTCAGATTATCCTGACTATTATGGCGGCTCTTATATTAATGAAGAAGGCAAGTTTGTTATTTATCTCGTCGAGGAAATCTATTCAAAGGACGAAGGGGCCAAGATGCGGGCTCAATTGACCGAGTTATTGGGTGCAGAAGTCATATTCAGCCCATGTAAGTATTCTTTTAAACATCTGACTGAGGTAATGGATAAACTTAATGAGGTAAAAGTCAGTAAGCAAGCACCGGAGATTACCGGTAACTTTAATTCCTATATGATCAAGGATGCCGAAAACCGGGTTATGGTTGAGTTGGATAAATATAGTGACGAAAAAGTGAAAGAATTTACTGCAGATATCATGAATGATGATTGTATTTATTTCGTGCAGGCAGAAAAAGCGCTTGTAGATGAAGTCGATGTGAATCCCGGCGACATGATTAATGCAAACGCAGGTAACGGTTCCGTGGGATACAGGGTTAGACTGGACGGCATTGATGGTATTGCCACGGCGGCACATGTGGCGAATTCTACCTCTTCGAGTTCCAATGGTATCCGTTATTCCGGAACTAAATTCGCAGAAACTACGGCAAGACAGCAGTCAGGTTCGGTGGACGGGGCATATTGTAAAGTTATTGATTCATCTTATGTCCCCACAAATTCAATAGCGAGCGGCACTCTGTCAACGGCAGTGGAGAACCTTGCAGCGGGACAATTAGTGAATAAAAGAGGTAAGACAACGGGTATCACATCAGGAACTATCCAATCGACAAATGCCAGCGGGACTTTTAGCGGTATCCCTTTTACCAATTTGACTACAGCGTCTTATGACAGTGATCCCGGTGACAGCGGCGGGCTTGTATATTCTTATTATCCTTCATCCGGGGATCGCAGAACGGTAGGACTTCATAAGGGCAGCGGCACATATGCATATTACTCCAAAGCCAGCTTGGTGAACGAGGCTCTGGGCATTACCAGATATTAAGCGATTTATTGGTGAATGGGGCCATAGATTAACAGTAGATTAACAGTAAATGATAACATAGTCGGAATAGTCAAGATGTTACATCATATCTTGGCTATTCCGTTTTTAAATTTCAGTTGACTTTTATCTTATAATGCCCTATAATCCTATCATACATACAATTCATACTGAAATAGTATGGATGCAAGGAATTCATAATTTCATTAAATGGAGAAGAATATGGGAAAGATTTTCAGTAATTCATTGCAATTGGTAGGGGGTACGCCGCTGGTAAAGGTCAGTAATCTGGAAAAAAGCCAGCAAATACCGGCTGAGATATTAGTCAAGCTGGAGTATTATAACCCTTCGGGCAGCGTAAAAGACCGGATTGCCAAAGCCATGATTGAGGATGCAGAAGCAAAAGGCCTCTTAAAAGAAGGTTCCGTTATTATCGAACCTACTTCCGGCAATACCGGGATCGGCCTGGCATCTATGGCGGCTGTCAAGCAATACCGTATCATCCTGACGATGCCGGAGACTATGAGCTTGGAAAGAAGGAACATCCTGAAAGCTTACGGCGCGGAACTGGTGCTGACCGACGGGACAAAAGGCATGAAAGGCGCGATTGCCAAGGCGGAAGAGCTGGCTGCCGAAATACCCGAAAGCTTTATCCCGAGCCAGTTTGAGAACCCCGTCAATCCGCAGATCCATGAAAAGACCACCGGTCCGGAGATATGGGAGGACACCGGCGGCCAGCTGGACATCTTCGTGGCTGGTGTCGGCACCGGCGGTACGATCAGCGGCACCGGAGCTTATCTCAAAAAACAGGACAGCAACATCAGCATCGTTGCCGTGGAGCCGGCCGGGTCGCCGGTTTTGTCGGAAGGAACCAGCGGGCCGCATAAGATACAGGGTATCGGCGCCGGCTTTGTACCCGGAACGCTGAATGTCGATATATACGATGAAGTCTTCAAGGTGGAAAATGAAGCCGCCTTCCATACCGCAAAGCTTCTGGCCAGATCCGAAGGCATTCTGGTCGGTATCTCATCCGGTGCGGCCCTTTATGCGGCGCTTCAGCTGGGGAAACGCCCGGAGAATGCCGGCAAGCGCATTGTAGTGATCTTGCCCGACACTGGCGATCGATATTATTCTACACCTTTATTTATGGATTGATTTCTAAAAACACGGATATCAGCGTTTCCCAGATGACGTGTTGTTGCGGTTATAGAACAGTAACGATGGGTTTAGCAAAACGGATAAAGCAGGCTCTAGGAGGAATTATTAACAGGAGGAATCATTTATTATGAATAGAAGAACAGAAACAGTCTGCGTAAGAGGCAGCCAGAGCAGAAAAGCGGTAGACAATACCGGCAGCATCAGTTTTCCGATTTATCAGACCGCTGCTTTTGCCCATCCCGGTATTGCGCAGAGCACTGGCTACGACTATTCACGTCTTCAGAACCCTACCAGAGAAGAAGTAGAGCGGGTCGTGGCCGATCTGGAAAAGGGGCTTGATGCCTTGGCTTTTGCTACTGGCATGGCGGCCGTCAGTACCATGATGGAAATGTTTGTTCCCGGGGACCATCTGATCGCGACGGAGGATCTGTATGGAGGAACTACCCGACTGTTTCAGCATATCAGTGTAAAAAACGGGATCGAGGTAAGTTTTACGGATACATCGCAGATCAGCAATATCCGGGCGGCGGTCAGGGAGAACACCAGAGCGGTTTTCCTGGAAACCCCGACCAACCCGATGATGAAGATAACCGATATTGCCGCCGTAGCCGCGCTGGCGAAGGAGAACGGTTTTATTCTGATCGTGGATAATACCTTCCTTAGTCCTTATTTTCAGAATCCGCTTACTTTGGGGGCAGACATAGTCTTACACAGCGGCACGAAATATCTGGGCGGCCATAATGATACGCTGGCCGGCTTTCTGGTTACGGATAAGGCCGATATCCTGGAAAAACTGCGGTTTATTTATAAGACCATCGGAGGCGGGCTTTCACCGCTGGACAGTTGGCTGATTCTGCGGGGTATCAAGACGCTGGCGCTCAGGATGGAAAGGCATCAGGAAAACGCCGTGAGGGTCGCCGCTTTTCTTAAGACTCACCCGAAGGTTAAAGAAGTGTATTACATCGGGCGGGAGGATCATCCGGACAAAGAAATCATAAATAAACAGTGCAAAGGCTACGGAGGTATGGTATCATTTCGAGTAGATAGTGAAGTTACGGCTAGGCAGATCCTTGAGCGGGTCAGGCTGATTTATTTCGCCGAAAGCTTAGGTGGTACGGAAAGCCTGATTACCTATCCTATGTTACAGACCCATGCGGATGTCCCGGAGGCGGCCAGAAGGGCGCTGGGCGTTGATGAAACGCTGCTCAGGATGTCGGTAGGCATCGAGCATCACGAAGACATAATCGCCGATCTGAAACAGGCTATGGGCTGATGCTATCGTAGATTACATGCCATCGGTATGGCAGGAGGGGATAGATGAAGTACAACTTTGATGAGATAATCGACCGTAAAAACACCAACTCCTTAAAACATGATTTTGCCCAAGAAAGGGGCAAGCCAGAAGGCGTGCTGCCGCTCTGGGTAGCCGACATGGACTTCCGGGTGCCGCCCTGTGTCCAGGAGAAAATCAAAAAAAGCGCCGAACTGGGTATCTTCGGATATTCAGATGTAAAAAGCGAATACTTTGCCGCCATCGAAAAGTGGTACCGTAAGTATTACGAATACCAGCTTAAGGAAGAATGGCTGGTCAAAACGCCTGGCGTGGTATTTGCCATCTCCGCCGCGATCCGGGCTTTTTCTCAGAAAGGCGACGGCATCCTGATCCAGCCGCCGGTATACTATCCTTTCCGGGAAGAAATCCTTCATAACGCCCGCAAGCTGGTCTCCAACGACTTGGTGCTCCGCCACGGCCGCTATGAAATAGACTTCGGCGATTTTGAAAAGAAGATCCGCGGCCATAAAGTCAAGATTTTCCTGCTTTGTAACCCCCACAACCCGGTCGGCCGGGTATTTAAGGATTGGGAGCTTATGAAGATGGGCGAGATATGCCGGAAATACGGCGTCATTATCGTCTGCGACGAGATCCATAGCGAATTTATCTATCCCGGGCACCGCCATCAGGTCTTTGCCGGCCTAGGCAGCGCCTTTGAACAGATGGCCGTTACCTGCACTTCCCCCAGTAAAGCCTTTAACCTGGCCGGCCTGCAGGTGGCTAATATCTTTATTGCCAATGAGGAAATGCGGAAAAAGTTCCATCAGGCGATTGCCCGTACCGGTTATTTTGAACTGAACCTTTTTGGTCTGGTAGCCTGTCAGGCTGCCTATGAAGGCGGCCGGGAATGGCTTGAACAGCTGAACCAGTACCTGAAGGGCAATCTGGACTTTATCAGGACATTCCTGCAAAAAAGGCTGCCACAGATCAGGCTGATAGAACCGGAAGGCACCTATCTGATCTGGCTGGACTGCCACGGCCTTTCCCTAAGCGAGGAGGAAAGAGAAGAACTGATCGTCAAGAAGGCCGGCCTCTGGCTGGACAGCGGCGGCATGTTCGGAAAAAGCGGGGAAGGCTTTGAAAGGATCAACATTGCCTGCCCTAGGAAAACACTGGAAACGGCCGCCCATAGACTGTTGGACGCTTTGGGCTAGATAAGAAGGTTATAACGGCATGCAGGCTATCAATTTATATATAAAATTTTTATTAAAAAAGAAAAAGTATCTTGCAATTAATGGAAGAAAGAGCTAATATATATTGTGTTGAGATTAGCACTCGATTCAAATGAGTGCTAACAAGAACAAAGCTTGAGAAGCTGCAAATATAAATCAATTAACAAGGAGGAGTTTATATGAAATTAGCACCTTTGGGAGACAGAGTAGTATTAAAGCACCTGATTGCCGAAGAGACGACCAAATCAGGTATCGTCCTGCCGGGGCAGAGCAAGGAAAAACCGCAACAGGCGGAAGTAATCGCCGTAGGTCCGGGAGGAGTCGTGGACGGCAAGGAAATCAAGATGGAAGTAAAAGCCGGAGATCAGGTTATCTACTCCAAATACGCCGGCACGGAAGTCAAGATTGACGAAGAAGAATATATCATTGTAAAACAAAATGATATTTTAGCAGTAATCCAGTAATATTTTTGTTATTCAGTAATCAGTAGTTCGGCAAACGTAAATCCATTTAACGAATAACAGTAAACAAATAAGGAGGTTATTTAGATATGGCTAAGGAATTAAAGCATGGCGCAGAAGCCCGTGCGGCACTAGAATCAGGCGTAAACCAGCTGGCGGATACGATCAGCATCACATTAGGACCCAAAGGAAGGAATGTCGTGCTGGACAAATCCTTCGGTTCTCCGCTTATTACCAATGACGGCGTGACGATTGCCAAGGAAATCGAACTGGCGGACGCCTTTGAAAACATGGGCGCCCAGTTAGTCAAGGAAGTGGCTACCAAGACCAATGACGTGGCCGGTGACGGCACTACGACCGCAACCGTCTTGGCTCAGGCGATGATCAATTCCGGCATGAGGAACCTAGCGGCCGGGGCGAATCCCGTGATCCTAAGGAAGGGAATGCGTCGGGCTACCGAATGTGCGGTAGAAGCGATCGCCAAGATGGGCGCCAAGATCAACGGCAAGGAACAGATCGCCCGTGTGGCCGCCATTTCGGCCGGCGAGGACGAAGTAGGCCAGATGGTTGCCGATGCCATGGAAAAAGTATCCAATGACGGCGTCATTACCATCGAAGAAAGCAAGACCATGCTCACCGAGCTGGATCTGGTGGAAGGCATGCAGTTTGACCGTGGTTATATCTCGGCTTATATGGCAACCGATATGGATAAGATGGAAGCTAATCTGGAGAATCCGTACATCCTTTTAACCGATAAGAAGATTTCCAATATTCAGGAGATCCTGCCGCTGTTGGAACAGGTGGTACAGTCGGGCGCGAAGCTCCTGATCGTCGCCGAAGACGTGGAAGGCGAAGCCCTTACCACCCTGATTGTCAACAAACTCCGCGGTACCTTCAGCGTAGTGGCCGTTAAGGCTCCCGGCTATGGTGACAGAAGGAAAGCCATGCTGGAAGATATCGCCATCCTGACCGGTGGCCAGGTTATCAGCGAAGAGCTGGGCCTTGACCTCAAAGAAACGACCCTGGATCAGCTGGGCCGCGCCAAATCAGTTAAGATTCAGAAGGAAAATACCGTAGTTGTTGACGGCGAAGGCAATAAAGAAGCGATTGCCGCCCGGATCAGCCAGATAAAGGCGCAGATCGAAGAAACCACCTCGGAATTTGACAAAGAAAAATTACAGGAAAGACTGGCCAAATTATCCGGCGGCGTAGCTGTTATCCGTGTCGGTGCCGCTACTGAAACCGAGATGAAGGAAGCCAAATTAAGGATGGAAGATGCGCTGGCAGCGACCAGAGCCGCAGTGGAAGAAGGCATCATCGCCGGTGGCGGTTCCGCTTACATCCATGCCTCCAAGGATGTCCTGAAACTGATCGACAGCCTCGAGGGCGACGAAAAGACCGGTGCCCAGATTATCCTCAAGGCTCTGGAAGCCCCGCTATACTATATCGCCATCAATGCCGGCCTGGGCGGTGAAGTGATCATCAATAAGGTCATGGAGTCCGAAGTCGGAGTAGGCTTTGACGTGCTGAAAGAAGAATATGTGGATATGATTGCCGCCGGTATCCTAGATCCGGTTAAAGTGACCAGAAGTGCTCTGCAGAACGCTACCAGCGTTGCCTCGACCCTTCTTACGACCGAAGCGGTTGTGGCCAATATCAAGGAAGATGCTCCTCCGATGCCGGCCGGCGGCGGGATGGGGATGATGTAGGCTACGGTTCCTTCCATGTTAGTTGGTAGATGAAAATATCATAGTCACCCACAGTTTAGGTGGTTTTGCCTATAACTGTGGGTGATTTTTATATTGACTTAATTCATAATAAAGAATATAATAAGTTTTATTTATCTGTTTATGACAAATTATCCGTACTGAGCAGCAGGGAGAACTTATGAGAAAACTGGAAGAGTACGTTAGAAGCATACCTGATTTCCCGGAGGAAGGCATAATTTTCCGGGATGTCACCAGCGTCCTTCAGGATGCGGAAGGCCTGCGGCTGGCAGTTGATACCATGCAGGAGCTGATCAAAGACCTTGATTTTGATGTTATTGCCGGGCCTGAATCAAGAGGTTTTATTTTTGGGACACCGATCGCATATAATATGAAGAAACCGTTTGTCCTTATTCGCAAAAAAGGAAAGCTGCCGCGGGAAACCGTGTCGGTGGATTATGCGCTGGAATACGGGACAGCTACCGTGGAGATGCACAAGGATGCGATTATGCCGGGACAGAAAGTATTGCTGGTGGACGACCTGATTGCCACCGGGGGTACGACCGAAGCCATGATCCGCCTGATTGAGGGTCTCGGCGGCGAAGTGGCCGGCATCGTGGTGCTGATGGAACTGGCCGGCTTAATGGGCCGGGATAAAATAAAGGGTTATCGTTTGGAGGCGGCTATTTGCTATGAAGGCAAATAATGAAGTCGTCATTGACGACGGCAGAATCGAAGAGATTGAGGAATTTAAGAGTCCGGAAGCATTATATCAGGACTTGATTTCCCGCGTCAGGAAATACCACCCCTCCGATGACATTTCCCTGATCGACAAAGCATACCGGACGGCCAGCGAAGCACATAAGGATCAGATCCGCAAGTCAGGCCAGCCTTATATCGTCCATCCTTTGTATGTGGCTGTCATCCTAGCGGATCTGGAGCTGGATAAAGAAACGATAGCTGCCGGCCTGCTCCACGATGTCGTGGAAGACACGCTTTTTAGTGAAGAGGAGCTGCGCCGGGAATTTGGGGAGGATGTCGCGCTGCTAGTAGACGGCGTGACGAAGCTGCAGCTGACGTTCCCGCAGCAAAATGACGACCAGTACAATGACCGGCTGGAAATGCAGGCCGAAAACTTAAGGAAGATGTTCCTAGCCATGGCTAAGGACATCCGGGTTATCCTGATCAAGCTAGTTGACCGCCTTCATAACATGCGGACGCTCAAGTACCAGAGTCCCGAGAGCCAGCAGCGGATTGCCAGAGAGACCATGGAAATCTATGCGCCCATAGCGGAGCGCCTAGGCATTTCCCGGATCAAAGTGGAACTGGATGATCTTTCTTTAAAATACTTGGAGCCGGAGGCTTATTATGATCTGGTGGAGAAGATAGCTGTCCGCCGGAGCACTAGGGAAAAATATATCCAGATGATTGTGGAAGAGATTACCGAGCATGTACACAATGCCGGTATCGAAGCCCAGATCGACGGACGGGTCAAACACTTCTTCAGCATCTTTAAGAAGATGAGAAATCAGGATAAAAGTATAGATCAGATATATGATCTCTTTGCGGTGCGCATTATCGTGGATTCGGTAAAAGACTGCTATGCGGCGCTGGGAGTCATTCATGAGATGTATAAGCCCATTCCTGGGCGTTTTAAAGACTATATCGCCATGCCCAAGGCGAACATGTATCAGTCCTTGCATACCACCTTGATCGGTTCGGGAACCGAAGCAGAGGCTCAGCCGTTCGAAATCCAGATCCGTACTTACGATATGCACCGGGCCGCCGAGTACGGGATTGCCGCCCATTGGAAGTACAAAGAAGCTTCCGACGGACTGAAGGCAGAAGACAAGGAAGAGGAAAAACTGCAGTGGCTGCGCCAGATCCTGGAATGGCAACGAGACATGTCCGACAATAAGGAGTTTCTCAATACTTTAAAAAGCGATCTGGATCTGTTTTCCGACAGCGTCTATTGTTTTACCCCGAACGGGGATGTCAAGAACCTGCCGGCCGGCTCTACGCCGATTGACTTTGCTTACAGCATCCACAGCGCGGTGGGAAACAAGATGATCGGTGCCAGGGTTAACGGCAAGCTGGTTACTATTGACTACGAGATCCAGAACGGCGACCGCATTGAGATCATGACGTCGCAGAATTCCAAGGGCCCCAGCCGTGACTGGCTTAACGTGGTTAAAAGCACTCAGGCCAAGAACAAGATAAATCAGTGGTTTAAAAGTGAATTCAAGGTGGAGAACATCGTCCGGGGCAAAGAGCTGCTGACCCAATACTGCCGCATGAGAAGCATTAACATCCATGAGATTACTAAGTCCGAGTATGTTGACGCGATCATGAAGAAGTATGGCTTCCGCGACTGGGATTCGGTACTGGCGGCGGTTGGCCACGGGGGACTCAAAGAAGGCCAGATTATCAATAAGCTGGTTGAGGTCTATGAGAAAAATGTGAAAAATACCATGTCCGACAAAGACATGGCCGAACATATCAATCAGACGAATAGCGGAAAGCCGGTTCAGATCCGCCCTAATAGCGGTATTATCGTAAAAGGTACCGAGGATGTGGCGGTGCGGTTTTCCAAATGCTGTGCGCCCTTGCCGGGAGACGAGATCGTTGGCTTTGTTACCCGCGGCAGAGGGGTGTCGATCCACCGAACCGACTGTGTCAATATCATCAGCCTGCCGGAGATCGAGCGGGAGCGGCTGATTGATGCCGAATGGCAGCAGCAGGCGGAAGAAGATGTGGCCAATGGAAAATATCTGGCGGAAATCAAGATATTTGCCGAGAACCGTAACGGGCTGCTGGCAGATATTTCAAGAACCATGACGGAGAAGCAGATCAGTATTACAGCGGTCAATATCCGGGTGAATAAACAGAACATGGCGATCATGTCGATGGCGTTCGAGATCGGGAACCGGGATGAACTGATTTATATGATCGACCGGATACGCGGGATTGAGAGCGTGATTGATATTGAGCGGACGACAGGCTAAAAAAACGCGGGAGCGTTCTTCTTTGAATGATTTACGTCGATTAAAATGAGTCAAGCGGTAGATAAGTGTACGAAAGGAGATGGGGATGGGAAAACTGAAAATTGGCCGGCTGGTTATGGGCATGGGTCAGACTAACTGTTATTTTGTGTATCGGGACAGCGTTGATGAAGTGCGGGACGTTATTTTGATTGATCCGGCTGAAAAGGGTAAATATATATTCGAAACACTTAGAAAGAACGGTTTAAGGGTAGCGGCGATCTTGCTGACGCATGCCCACTTTGACCATATTATGGGAGCCAATGAGCTGCGGGAGCTTTCCGGAGCCCGCCTGACGGCTTGTGAAGATGAGAAAGAGATGTGCGAAAATGCCCGGGTCAATATGACGGCGATGATGGGAGAACCCTATACTGTTAAAGTGGATGAGTACCGAAAAGACGGGGACAGGATCACGGTATCAGGGATGAGCTGCCAGCTGATTGCGACGCCGGGCCATACCAAAGGAAGCTGCTGCTATTATTTTGAAGAAGACAGCTTACTAGTCAGCGGCGACACTTTGTTCCAGGAATCAGTGGGCCGGACGGATTTTCCGGGCGGCAGCATGAGTTCTTTGGTCCGGGCGGTCAGAGAAAAGCTTTTTACGCTTCCGGATGCTGTAAAGGTATATCCGGGACATGGCGAAAGCACCGACATCGGACACGAAAAGAAATACAATCCCTTTTTAAGCTGAACATCCTTGCGGATTTACTCTAACGAAAGTGTTTATAGCATTTATCTTATTTTAAATATTCGTAAGGCTCCTCGCAATACAATCACAAAGACAACAGCACCGATTATAAGGTCGGGTATTTTGCTCTGAAGGACTAAAACCAGCACCGCGGCGATTATTACGCCAATATTGACGATGACGTCATTAGATGTAAATATCTGCGTCGCTTTGATATGTACTTCCTGCGTCTTGGATTTGCGTAAAAAATATAGCGAGGCACTGTTGCCGGCTAGGGCAATACAGGACAGGACAATCATTACGATAAAATTCGGTGCGGGCTCGTTGCTGGCGAAGCGGCGGATAATTTCGATAAAGCCCCATAGAGCCAAGACAAGCTGCAGGATGCCGCTGTAACGGGCTATCCTTCTTTTTACCGCCATCGTTCCGGCAATTGCATAAATGCTCAAGGCATAGATGAAGGCATCAGCCAGTTCATCCAGCGAATCGGCGATCAGCCCCATGGAATCAGCCAGTAAGCCGGCGGTTATTTCCAAGGCGAAGACGCTGAAATTGATAATCAGCACCGTCCACAGCAGTTTCTTGTCGATGCTGTCATTTACAGTAGCCACATCAAGATCTAAGCTATCTTCCGTCGAAATCACTTCGGCACCATAATCTAAAGAATCAATTGCCTCTTTTATACTAGGTAGCTCACCGTCATGTAATATGATAAGCTGCCGGTTATAAAGATCAAAAGTCAGCCCTCTTACCGCGGTAATGTCAGCCAGTTTCATACGGATCATCTGCTCCTCGGCAGGACAGTCCATATCTTTAATAAAGAATAAAGTTTTTTCCATAAGCATTGTCTTTTCCATCTAACAAAGGTCAACAGTAAATCATTACTTTTAATTATAGTAAGGAGGAGATGGGGAGTCAAGTTAATAGTTTGCTTCTCCCCCAACGCAACTTGCTGATGTCAAACATTATAGTGATTGACATTATATTTTTGTATTGACAATAGTGTGTACAAAACTATATAATGACAATATAATATCTCGTTTAGAAAAGAGGTGAATTAATGGGAGAAATAAGCGAAATCTTACCATCCTTAATCCTAGAACTACGCCGAGGCACGATCATCCTCAGCGCGCTGAGCCAGCTAAAGGAAGCGCAATATGGCTATACACTGGTCAAGAAGATGGAAGAAAAGGGCGTCAGTATCGATACCAATACCCTATACCCGCTGCTGCGGCGTCTCGAAAAGCAAGAGATCCTGATCAGCGAATGGGAGACCGACAGCGGCAAGCCGCGCCGGTATTATCGGCGCACGGCTTTCGGAGATGAGGTATTTGCGGAGCTGAAACAGCAATGGCATGAAATGAATCGAAGCATGGAACAATTATTGGGAGGAGAATGAAATGAGTGCGGATAAAATGGGTGCGGATAAAATGGGTGCAGATCAAATAGACAAACAGGAATTGATCGACCGCTATGTATATGATGTGACTAGGCGACTGCCGGAAAAAATGCGGCAGGATATCGGCAAGGAGCTGAGGACCCTGATTGAAGATATGGCAGAAGACAAGGATATCGAAGGTGTGCTGGAGGAGTTGGGAAATCCGGCGATACTGGCACGGAAATACCGCGGTGATAGCGGCAGCCTGATTAGCGGGACATATTACGATACGTACTGGTTTATATTAAAAATCGCTTTGTCCTGTACAGCAGTCGGTTTGCTGATTTCAGGTGTTTTCAGCGGCTTTGTCCAGGTAGTGTCGAACATGGATATTCTTGGTGAGGATAGTGCCCAGTTTTTCGGGGAAGTTTTCCAGGTACCCAGTACAGGAATTGGCATCCGAGATCTGGTCGGATCGGGTTGGGCAGCCGGGTTAGATTTATTTAGCTCCACAGTCGGAATCTTGCTGAATCTTTTTGCCATCATTACGATTATCTTCATGATATTGGAAAAGTATCAAGTAGGGCTGCGTGAATTTACTACGGGAACTTTTTCGGCAAACGCTGAGGAGTGGGATATCAGCAGGCTGCCTCAGATTCCGGTCAAAGAAGCGGTCATTCAAAAAGGCTCCATGATATCAGAAATCGTATTTTCTATGATAACCGCCTTGATCCTAATAGCAGTACCGCACTGGCTGGGAGTCTGGATCGCCGGATCGGAAGATGATAAGGCGTTTTCCGTAATACCGGTATTCAATATGGAAGCTTGGGGGTTGGTCTTGCCGCTGCTGATAACGGCTACTTTCTTCGGGATGATGAAATCTATAGTCAAATTAGTGCAGGGATGCTATAATATACCCGTTATGATCGTGACGGCAGTCCTGAACTTTATCTCAATAGCGATCTATTCCGTGGTTTTTCTGCGGTATCCGATCTGGAATCCTGATTTTCGAGCCACACTGGAACGGGTGTTCGAACGGGAATTCAATGCCGCGGGGGATATTATGAATTACTGGGACACCCCGTTTTTATCTAATCTGATATTTGCGATATTTGTTATTGTCCTGGTCATTGAGACAATAACAGTGGCATACCGTGTCCTTAAGAACCAACAGGCACATTATTGATCAGAGCGGATTAGCACGGATTAACCAATAAACACAGATGATTAATTAGGAGTCAATATGCTGGCAGTCAGTACCAACCAGACCGATTTTGAATATGATATCCATTCACTGGTAAAGGCTTTTTATCCGGAACAGGAAGTCAAGGTATTTCTCGGGGCAGATTCCGGAGGAGAAACCGGCAGTTCCGGTGAAAACCTGCCGGATGTCCATATTACCTTTGACGAGGGGAAGATTCTGCTCCTAGTGATCGGGTTCTCGGATTATCACGATGACAGCTATCAGGCGCTGGGAGTGGAGGTGACTCCATCCATGGACAGGATAGCGGTTAAGAACGCCCTGAAGCAGCTGCTCTATCACGGCCTGTCCCGGCACACCGGAAAGCAGCTTCCTTGGGGGGCGCTGACCGGCATCCGTCCGGTAAAGATACCGATGAAACTGCTGGAGCAGGGAGGTACGGAAGCGGAGATACTGACACACCTCGGATCCGTTTACTTGGTCAGTGAAGAAAAAGCCCGGCTGGCCTTGGATATTGCCGTACGAGAGCGGGAGATCTTGGCCGCCGCCGATTATCCGTCCGGTTATAGCCTATATATCGGCATTCCTTTCTGCCCTACCACCTGTCTCTACTGCTCCTTTACTTCGTATTCCATAGCCGGATGGAAAGACCGCGTGGACGACTATCTGGACGCCTTGGAAATGGAAATCGACTATATCGCAAAGCTATATGCCGGCCGCCGCCTTGACACCGTTTATATCGGCGGCGGGACACCGACTACCTTGTCGCCGTGCCAGCTGGAGCGGCTGTTAGCAATCATAGACCGGCGTTTTGATCGGCGCGACTTGCAGGAATATACCTTGGAAGCCGGCCGGGCCGACAGTATCACCGCAGAAAAACTGTCCGTACTGAAGCGCTATCACGTCAGCCGGATTTCCATCAATCCCCAGACCATGAACCAGGCCACCCTAGCGCGGATCGGCAGGCAGCATACTGTCGGGCAGGTGCAGGAAGCCTTTGGCTTGGCTAGGCAGATGGGGTTTGACAATATCAATATGGACATCATCCTGGGACTGCCTGGCGAATCGCCGGATGATGTGCGCCGAACCATGGCGGCGGTCAGACTCATGCGTCCCGACTCGCTCACCGTCCATTCACTTGCCGTGAAGCGGGCTTCCAGCCTGAGCCGCTGGATCCATGAACATGGCTTGGATTCGTTGAAAAACACCGAAGAAACGATGGAAATTGCCATGAGCGGTGCCAGAGACATGGGCATGAAGCCCTACTATCTGTACCGCCAGAAGAACATGGCCGGCAACTTTGAGAACACCGGCTATGCCCTTCCCGGTCGCTATGGCATATACAACATCCTGATGATGGAAGAAGTGCAGACCGTCATCGCCCTCGGTGCCGGAACTGTCAGCAAGCGTGTCTACGGCGACGGTCGCATAGAGCGTTGCGACAACGTAAAAGACGCCGCGCTTTATATTGACAAAATTAGCGAGATGATTGACCGTAAGAAACGCCTCTTCAGTTCGTAAAACGCCTTTTACCTTGGCTTTATTAAGCATGATTTCGCTTTTAGCTGACCATCCCCCCCATCATGCCGCTACCGGCACATAGCAGTAGAACCGTCACGAAATTCGAAGCCACATCTGAAAGCCCATGGTTTACCGCTAAAGACACCAGTACCAGTACGATGAAGTAAAGGCACCCGATCAGCAGCCCCCATATAAACTTCCGTGTCTTCATCCGTTTCCCGGTCCAAAGCCCCGCCAGAAAAGTCACGACCACATAGATCGCAATAACCCCGAAAGACACGGTGTTTTCACTCAGGTTAAACCGGTACAGCAAAAGAGCTAGAAGCAGAAGCAGGCCGGCCGTGGCAAGGTAAGCAAACAGCAGGCATTTCAACAAAAAAGTAATCCTTGCGTCGATATGTAGATTTTTTAACATTTCAGTCCTCCATGAGAAGTTTCTACTAATTATATATTCGCAGAAAAGGTAAAACTTGACAGCGGAAACGGCTTACTGTAAAATTTGGGATAAATGAAACCTATTCATTGTGGCAAAAACAGATAGGAGTGATAAAAACTTGGATACCGATGGTGTCATACAACTGATAAGCATTGCGATATTGATTTTATTCTCGGCCTTTTTTTCTTCCGCCGAAACCGCTTTTACGACCGTCAGCAGAGTGCGGCTGCGGGCCTTGGCCGAAGAAGAGAATAAGGCGGCCCAGACAGCACTCAAGATTCTGGATAATTACCGGAAAATGCTCAGCGTCATCCTGATCGGCAATAATATTGTCAACATCGCCGCTTCCTCATTGGCGACCTCCTTGGCAATAGACATATGGGGCAGCGTGGCGGTCGGGATAGCCACCGGGATCCTGACGCTGGTCGTCCTCATTGGCGGGGAGATCCTCCCGAAAACCCTTGCAAACCTCTATCCCGAAAAAACTGTTTTGTCTTATGGGGCAACCGTCCTCCTTTTTATGCGACTCCTGACTCCCGTGGTTTTCCTGATTGATAAGATATCCTTCCTGATCTTATGGCTGTTACATATTGACCCTAATTATAAAGCCGCCATGACGGAAACAGAATTAAAGACTTATGTGGACGTCAGCCATGAAGACGGCGTGATCGAGTCAGAAGAACGGGAAATGATCTATAATGTTTTCGACTTCGGGGACACCCAGGCCCGTGATGTGATGATACCGCGTATCAATATGATCAGCATCAGCTTCGGCGCGGATTATGAAGAAGTGCTTTCCGTGTTCCGCCAGTTCATGTATACCCGTCTCCCGGTCTATCAGGAAGACAAGGATAATATCGTGGGGCTGATCAATATCAAAGACTTTATCCTGGTTGAAGACCGTGAGACCTTTAAGATTCAGGACATTATGCGGGAAGGTTATTATACCTACGAATTTAAAAAGACGGCTGACTTGATGATGGAAATGCGGGACGATGCCATTAACATTGCATTCGTACTGAATGAATACGGGGCGACGGTCGGCATGATTACGCTGGAGGATCTGCTGGAAGAGATCGTCGGCGAGATCCGGGACGAGTACGATGAAGACGAGGAAGAATTCATCCGTGAGGTCGGCACGAACACTTATCTGGTCGAGGCCGGCATGAAACTGGACGACATAAATGATGCCTTGGGTACCGATCTGGATTCGGAAGACTATGACTCCATCGGCGGGCTGATGATCGAAAGCCTTGAGCGCCTGCCGCAGGATGACGAGTCTATTACCATAGAAGACGGGATCATCCTTCAGGCCAAAGGGATCAGCCAGAACCGCATCAACAAAATCCTGCTGACTTTGCCGGAGGATGAGGAGCCAGAACCGGGGGCCGGAACCGGGTAAAAAAGTACTTTCTATTGAAAAAGAAATATGATATACTGAAAAATGGTCTGAAGTGAATAGATTTTATAGATGGGAGAGAACATAATGAAGCATATTAAAACATTGAATACCGGCAAGTTGATTGAATCGATGAAAAAGGGCGGCTGTGGTGAATGTCAGACCTCCTGTCAGTCAGCTTGCAAGACCTCGTGTACAGTCGGCAATCAAAGCTGCGAACAGAAAAAATAAACCGTATAGTAAGCAGCGAATCGGTTTCGCTGCTTATTATACGTTACAAGACAAATGTATTCGCTGACAATAGCGACATAACAGAAAGGCAAGGAATTGATTCACCGATATAAAAATAACGGTTATAATATAGTCATGGATATCAATAGCGGGGCGATACATGTCGTGGATGAGACAGTGTATGAATGGCTGCCTTGGACAGAGGCCTTCATCAGGCAGGGCATCACGGACAGCAGGGCGGTTCTTGCCTCATGCCCAGCGGCTGACCCGGCGGTTCATTCCGCCATCGAAGAGATTATTGCCCTTTATGAAGCGGGCATGCTGTTCACGGAAGACGTGTATGAGGGTTACATCGGTGATTTTAAGCAAAGACCGACGGTAGTTAAAGCCCTTTGTCTTCATGTGGCTCATGACTGCAATCTGGCTTGCCGCTACTGTTTTGCTGAAGAAGGGGAATATCATGGCCGCCGTGCCCTCATGAGCTTGGATACGGGTAAAAAAGCCTTGGATTTTCTGGTGGCCGCTTCCGGCCGCCGTGTTAATCTGGAGGTGGATTTTTTTGGCGGGGAGCCGCTGCTTAACTGGGAGACAGTGAAAGAACTGGTCCGCTACGGCAGGAGCTTGGAGGAGCCGAACCATAAGCGTTTCCGCTTTACGCTGACGACCAACGGCATCTTGCTCACGGATGAGATCATAGCGTTTTTAAATGCGGAGATAAGCAATGTGGTGTTAAGTATCGACGGCCGCAAGGAAGTCAACGACCGGATGCGTCCGCACCGGGGCGGCCAGGGCAGCTATGATGAGATCCTGCCCCGTTTCTTAAAGGTGGCGGAAAGCCGTGGCCAGACGAATTATTATGTGAGGGGAACCTATACCCGGCATAATCTAGATTTTGCTCAGGATGTGCTTCATCTGGCCGACATGGGTTTTGAACAGATATCGGTTGAACCGGTGGTCGCCCTGCCGGATCAGCCATGCCAGGATTATGCCTTGCGCCAAGAGGATATCCCGGCACTGATGGCGGAATATGACCGCCTGGCGCAGGAAATGATCAACCGGAGCAGGCAGGGAAAAGGATTTAATTTTTTTCATTTTATGCTGGATCTGGACGGCGGCCCCTGTGTTGCCAAGCGCCTGTCGGGGTGTGGGTCGGGATCGGAATATCTGGCGGTGACGCCGGGAGGGGATTTTTATCCTTGCCATCAGTTTGTCGGGCAAGAAGGTTTTTTAATGGGGAATGTAGATGAAGGAATCGCCAATGCGGCGCTCAGGGAAGAGTTCAAGACATGCAATGTATACACCCGCGCCCAATGCCGTGAGTGTTTTGCCAGATTTTATTGCAGCGGCGGTTGTGCCGCCAATTCGTACCGCTTTCATGGCACCATTAACGACGTCGATGAGCTGGGCTGTGAACTGCAGCGCAAAAGGGTGGAATGTGCCATTATGATCCAGGCGGCGTTAAGCGCAAGTAAAACGTGAGAATAGACAAGAAAAGAGAAAAGTAAAGAATGAATAAATAGTGAGATACGGAAAGAAGGTAGATATCATGAAAAAAGGAAAAGCGATAACTTATCTGCTGATACTGGTTCTTTTATTGGGCGGTCTGGGGTATACATCGGCAGTGGGCATCGGCGAGGACCAGGCCGGTTCCATATCCGGGATCAAGCTCGGACTTGACCTAGCGGGCGGTGTCAGCATCACCTATCAGGTGGTGGGAGAGGCAGAGCCCAGCAATGAAGATATGGCGGATACGGTGTACAAGCTACAGCAGCGTGTGGAAGGCTACAGCACGGAAGCCATCGTGTACCGCGAGGGCAGCAACCGGATCAATATTGAGATACCTGGCGTTTCAGATGCCAATGGGATCTTGGAAGAGCTGGGCAAGCCGGGCTCCTTGGTTTTTATTAATTCAGCGGGAGAAGAAGTGATAAGGGGAACGGACGTCATCAATGCATCGGCGGGCTATATGCCCGACAGTATGGGAAACAATGAGCCGGCCGTCACCCTGACGCTTTCAGCGGAAGGGGCGCGGAAGTTTGCCGAAGCAACTAGGGCGGCGGCTCCTACCAACGATTATATTGCCATTGTTTATGACGATATGATCGTCAGCATGCCGTCTGTGCAAAGTGAGATCACGAACGGGGAAGCGATTATCAACGGAATCGGCGATTATGAAGCAGCCGAGCAGCTGGCGTCGACGATCCGCATCGGCGGCCTGAAGGTAGAGCTGGAAGAACTGCGTTCTAATGTAGTTGGTGCGCAGCTGGGCGGGGAAGCCATTAGCACTAGCTTACAAGCGGCTGTAATCGGCTTAGCGATTGTCGTGCTGTTTATGATAGCCGTATATTATATGGCCGGATTTGCCGCCAGTCTGGCGCTGCTTCTGTATACCGAGCTGATGATCATCCTGCTGGAAGCCTTTGAGATTACCCTGACCCTGCCCGGTATCGCCGGCATTATCCTGTCCATCGGCATGGCCGTGGATGCCAACGTGATTATTTTTGCCCGTATCCGTGAAGAGCTGGCGACCGGCAAAACGGTGCCTTCAGCTTTTAAGATCGGTTATAAGAAGGCCCTGTCCGCCATCCTGGACGGCAACATCACCACTTTGATAGCCGCCGCGGTTCTGTATCTGCTTGGGACCGGGCCGATCAAGGGATTTGCCGAGACCTTGGCGCTGGGTATTGTTTTATCCATGTTTACCGCTCTTTTTGTGACCAAGTGGATCATGAACGGCCTCTATGCCATCGGTTTCCAGAATATTAAATTATACGGAAAGGCTAAAGGGCGGAAATTGATTAACCTGCTCTCTAGAAAGACAGTATTCTTTCTGGCCTCTTTAGCGGTAATCATAACCGGCTTTGTCTTTATGGCGGTCAGCCAGGGCAGAACCGGTGCGCCGCTTAACTTAAGCCTAGAGTTTCTGGGCGGTACTTCTACCAATGTGACCTTTAACGAAGATAAGAGCTTGGCCGACATCGAATCCCAGGTCATTCCCCTGATCGAAGAGATTACCGGTGATGGCAACGTCCAGACCCAGAAAGTGGCCGGAACCAATGAAGTGATTTTCAAGACTAGGACGCTAAACGCCGAAGAGCGGGAGAGCTTCAACAGTGCCATGGTGGAACAGTTTGCGGTGGCGGAGGAAATGATTACGGCGGAGACGATCAGTTCGGTTATCAGCAGTGAGATGCAGCGTGACGCGGTTCTGGCGGTGATAATTTCCAGCATCTGTATGCTGATCTATATATGGTTCCGTTTCAAGGATATCCGCTTCGGTGCCAGTGCGGTAGCCGCCCTGCTGCATGATGTCTTAGTAGTGCTGGCTTTCTATGCCGTTGCCAGGGTATCGGTCGGAACGACATTTATTGCCTGCATGCTGACGATTATCGGTTACTCAATCAATGCCACCATCGTAATCTTTGACCGGATCAGGGAGAATATGGGCGAGATGAAGCGCAATGAAACTTTGGAAAACGTGATCAACGCCAGTGTTACCCAGACCCTGTCGCGGAGTGTGTTTACTTCCCTGACGACCTTTATTATGGTGGCGGTGCTGTATGTAATGGGGGTGTCTTCCATCAAAGAATTTGCCCTGCCGCTGATGGCCGGTATCGCTTGTGGAACCTACTCATCTATCTGTCTGGCGGGATCACTGTGGCTGGTATTAAAAAAGAAATTTGTGGCTAAGGCAGAGGACTGATAAGTAACAAGCGGCTATATGACTGTAATTATAGGCTGGGGGCAGAAGCCGACGATGGCTTTTGCCCCCGTTAACACCTATGAAGAACTTATATTTCCGGCCGTATAATATAATTGCCGCTGAAAACAACGTTATCCCATTCAGTAACTGTGCCACTCGGAAATCTTGGTGTGATACTCCCATCGGTACCGACTATAATAATGCCAGCAGCGGAAGCGGACCAGTCACTTAGATAAAAAGTGGCAGCAAACAGCTGTTCTTTTTCCGGCCGGTAGGTGGCTTCAGACATTAATGCGATTACTTGATTATCTTTTATGCCTTCGGATGCTCCGCCCGCTTTAGCGATCCTAGTACCCATAACTACTTCATCCACACAATCTTTTGAATAAAAAGCCTCCCCTGTATTATAATTGGTGGTAGCAATTAATTGGACTTCCGCTGAAAATGGGCAGGTTCCGGTCGGCCCAGTATAACCGGTGTAGCCGGTATAGCCAGTATAGCCGGTATAGCCGGTATAGCCGGTGGGTCCAGTGTAGCCAGTGTAGCCGGTATAGCCGGTGGGTCCAGTGTAGCCGGTGTAGCCGGTATAGCCGGTGGGTCCAGTGTAGCCAGTATAGCCGGTGGGTCCAGTGTAGCCGGTATCGCCGGTATAGCCGGTGTAACCGGTGGGTCCGGTATCGCCGGTATAGCCGGTATAACCGGTGGGTCCGGTATCGCCGGTATAGCCGGTATAACCGGTGTAGCCGGTATAGCCGGTGGGTCCGGTATCGCCCGTAGCGCCGGTCGGTCCTTCAACCCCCGGAAGTCCTTGGATGCCTTGTATTCCTTGCGGTCCGTCGCAGCCCATCGGTCCTTGCAAACCCATCGGTCCGGTCACGCCCTGCAAACCTTGCGGCCCGACCTGGCCTTCCAGTCCCGGCAATCCCATCGGCCCGACATCGCCGGTGGAGCCCAGCGTCATCAGCGTG
>QMCD01000648.1_pt1 | contig 46857 bp, 44 predicted proteins | sample 1821841 | NCBI WGS metagenome assembly QMCD01 (sample SAMN01991225, study PRJNA193472) | Termite gut metagenome, whole genome shotgun sequencing project. | isolation source: worker | host: Macrotermes natalensis
CTTGCAGACTATGCCGAGGCGCGAATGGAAGTCGAGCCTCGAAGGGGCGAGAGCATTAGATCTTTATACAACGGAGGGAGAAGCCGTACCCGACGTAAAGGGAAGTCGTCGAATCCGTAGCGCCGGCATTGAAATGAAACCTCCGCGCATCCGCCACAGACGAAGCCGAGAGCATCCAATAGTTTCCGCGGGAAGTCTGATCGCCCAGCTGACCATCGGAGTAGTTACGGTACCCCGCCGCGGGGAGGAGGCAGAAGTGACAAAAAGATCCCCACCTTAACGGTGGGGATCTTTGCTTTATTTCGCAGATGAAGGTTGGTATTCTATCTCGACACGTTGCGAGTCATAGTACCAGTCGCCGGTTGTGAATCCCATTGGCGGGAGGAAATTATCCCGTCCCGTCCATACGGCAAAAACCCCGTCACGCCCCGGATTATTGCCGCACATAAGTACGCTCAACAGCATACTGCCGGAAACGTTGACCTGTTGCAGCTTATTGTCGTTACATATCAGATCGGTCAATTGCCAGTTTGAAAGCGACAGGGTCTCGATTTCATTGAAAGAGCAAACCAATATCCGGAGCGTTGTATTTTTCGTTGTATTCAACTCCGTGAGACGGTTGTTGTTGCAGTACAGAGAGAGCAGAGCGGTGTTGTAGACCAAATCCAGGTATGGAATTTCGTTATCGTAACAACTCAGATTGATCAATTTTGGTTGATTGGCCGTGATCAACATAGTGAGTTGATTGTTGTGGCAATCCAAATTTTGCAACTCTCTGTTTTCTGACAGATTCAATTCTGTGAGCTCGTTGTTGTAGCAATGGAGCGTGTTGAGTTTAGTGAGTTTCGAGACATCCAACTCCGTAAGTCTGTTATCATTGCAATAGACTCCGACTAACTCCGTGAGATACTCGATACCGGCCAACGAGGTGATATTCAACCCCGTGAGGATCAAATTACCCCTTGCCTGATGCGCCTCGGGCCGCGACAGACGTCCATCGCCATCCGTGTCATACTCCATCCGGCAATAGGTTTTGAAGACCGGATCCTCGATTGCAGACAGCACGTCGAAACCATCGTCCTCCACACCGAAACTCAGCCACACGTCGGTCGTATATTCGGTCATCGTGAATGTGATCGTGGGCGACGTGGGGTCGTTCGTACCGTCATACCATATATCGCCAATCGTACCCCATTCGAGAAATTCGTATCCTTCCTTGGGAATAGCTGTCATTGTAACCACGTCATCCTCACGGACTTGCGTGACGATCTGACCGTTCACACGCATCTCCACCGTACCACGCATCTCGTCCTCTCCGGTCAGCTCTGTCATGTTTTCGTCGAACTGCTTGAATGCAATGTCGAAAAGGCGTTTTTCGCGGAATACGGGAGCGACCACCACATTGCTCGCCGGCATTGTGAAGTAGGCCGATATCTCCGGAAACTCAAATTGACCGTCGTGAATTTGGACGTCACCGCCCTCGAGGAGTTGCCAATAGTCTATTTTGTATCCTTCTTCGGCAAGGGGCACCAAAAAAATACCGCCTCCCTCATACATTTGGGTGACCACCACCAGTTCGTCGCCCCGTTCCCCGCCCCATCCTTTGGCTTCGGCACGACCGTGTTCGGCATCGAGGATCGCGATAGTGTACATGATTTCGTCGCCGTATCCGCCATCACCGTCGCCATCTTCATCGCCACCACCGCCGAAGTTGATATCACACCCGGCCAGCATCAGCGTGGGCAGAAGCAGAAATAACCAGAATTTTTTCATATTCATGTCCGTACGTTTTTTAGCAAACATATTTGGCGAAGATAACGAAAATAAAACAAAAATAGTGTGACAAAAAAATCATCCCGAACGATTCGTCCGGGATGAAAAAGAATGATGACGGTTCAACTTAGATCATCATGCTGTTGAAGAAATCGAAACCATCGTTGAGGTAGTGACTCAGGAAAAGTCCGGGAACGTCGGGGAAGCGGAAAGCTGTGATGCCCCATGCATCAGCCGAACCGGCTGCCACACCGCGATCGTCGTAAATAATCTTCTCGTCGGTTTTTACATATGCACCGTTACGCACGTCGTACAGCGAGTACATAACCACTCCTCCGATAGCATATCCACCGCTGGGCAACGCTTTGAGGCTGACCGTACGGGTCAACTCAACATAACGGGGGTCCTGGCCGCTGCTCCAACGAAGACCCGCCGGAAGGTCGTTTCCGTACCCGGGGTGGTAGCTCCATGCTGGATAGTTCTGACGGAACTGGATCGGAAGCAGTCTTCCGGGCATACCAAAGTAGAAGAAAGGCATCGGAGCCAACGCCGCACGTGTGTCGACTTCAGACTCGGGGGCTTGGATCTCCTCCCATACCATCGCTTGGGGCTCCCACTGCATTGCTTCCTCGGCTGTCAACTGTGTTCCCATGGCAGGAATCTCAACGGTCTCCTCAACTGTCGAGCAGCTGAACAAAAACAGCACGGGTGCTGCGATAAACAATAATTTTTTCATGGTGATAATAGATTTAATTAGTTTTTTCGCGACAAATGTAAAATAAAAAATACAAATACGCAAAATATTATTGTAAATAATATTGTCGAATTATTTCATACCTTTGTGTACAAAGCTAAATACACTGATGAAAAGAGTGACCGAAATCACAAAAGGTGTCCATTACGTGGGTGCCAACGACCGTACGACACACCGTTTCGAGGGGCTATGGCCGCTTCCGCATGGCGTGTCGTACAACACTTATTTGATAGAGGATGAGAAAGTCGCCCTCGTGGATACGATCGACGCCGGCTTCAGCGAACGGTTGTTGGCCAATATCCGTGGGATCCTCGGCGACCGCACGGTCGATTACCTGATCATCAACCACATGGAACCCGACCATTCGGGCGCGATCCATGCCGTACGTCAGGCGTATCCCGGCATCCGGATCGTCGGTAATGCCAAGACGTTGCAGATGGTGGAGGGGTACTACGGCATTACGGAAAACACCCTCACGGTGGCCGATGGCGACACGTTGCAGTTGGGTAAACGGACGCTGCAATTTCATTTTATTCCGATGGTTCACTGGCCCGAGACGATGGTCACGTTGTGCGCCGAGGAGGGATTACTCTTTGCCGGCGACGCGTTCGGTACGTTCGGCACGCTGGATGGCGGTGTCACCGATGTGCAACTGGACGCCGGGTGCGATACGTCGAAATATTGGGACGAGATGGTGCGCTATTACGCCAACATTGTCGGTAAGTATGGCGTGCCGGTACAGAACGCGATCAAGAAGCTCGCACCGGTGTTGCCGCTGAAGGTGGTGTGCCCGACGCACGGACCCGTATGGACGGAACATTTCCCGAAGGTGCTGGATCTGTACGACCGCATGAGTCGTTGGGAGCCGTTGGAGCGGGGTGTCGTGATCGCTTACGGGAGCATGTACGGCAATACGGAACAGACGGCCGAACGCATCGCACGGGAGTTGGCTGCACGGGGTGTCACGAAAATCGCGATGCACAACCTGACGTCATCACACGCGTCGTTCGTGTTGCGCGACATATTTAAGTATAGTGCCGTGGTGCTCGGCAGCCCGACGTACAACATGGAACTCTTTCCACCGGTACAGGCACTCGTGGAGGACATCGAGTTGCGTTGCATCCCGAGTCGTGTGTTTGCCTGCTTCGGTGGATTCACTTGGGCCGGTGCGGCGGTGAAACGCCTGACGGCATTTGCCGAACGTGCGGGATGGGATCTGGTGGCACCTGGCGTGGAGGTAAAACAGGGCTGCACTCCCGCCAATACCGATTCCTGTGCCATCCTCGCCGACGCTATTGTGGCGAAACTTTAACCCACATATACTTGTAGTCATGAAACATTTCCTGCGATTTTTACTTGCTGCGGCCGCGATTTGTGGTTCGATGAGTTGTGGGGATACCTTGGAAGCCCCCGACATTACGATACCCGACGGAAAGGAGTTACACAATCAGGCGGCTTTCGGCGAAACGGTCAAAGGGATTCACTCCGGTGAACAATATTGGTACGGCACGGAGTCTTCGCCGGTCGACATGTCTGTAATTACCCTCTATGGCGACGGTTGTACCTTCACCCTGAGGGTCTTCACAGAAGACGATGACAATCGTGTGGCTCCCGGATTCTATGAGATCGTTCCCCATCCGGATAGCGATGGACGGGGGAAATACAATAGCTACAAAGCCGGAGCGTGCATGGTCGACTATATGCATTATTCGCCTGGTTCCGATGTCTCTGTTGGAGGGATTCTTTCATCGGGTGTGATGCGGGTGAAGCGGTCGGAAGACATCTATACCATTACGCTCGAAGGAAAAAGCGGGAGAGAGAAGGATAATCCGGTGAAGCTCCAATACTCGGATAAAATCACCTATCTCACCAACGTGCAGATAGGGGAGAGTAGTGTGCAGTGGGGCACTTGGCCGACCCTCGACAAAGCCATTGTCATGATGACCGATTACGGAGAGACGGAATTCCCCGGTCTCTATGCCACGACGGTGGAGTTCGATTTCGGAACGAGTGAGTATCTGAATACATCGGTCACTCCCAAGTTTAACTTTTTCCACACCACCCCGACACTCTCATCCGGAAGCTACACGATCCCTTCCTACAACGGTGGTACGTTCGATGGATATGTCTCTTTCACCCAGAATATATGGGGACGTTTTTCCGAGAATTTTATCGAGGGGACGATCATCGTGGAGGTATCGGGCGACGGATTTACCTTTACGTTCGACGACGTCATGGCATCCGGACAGTCCGGCACCTATATCCTTTCGGGGAGCTATACGGGAAGGGTAAACCGTAGGGATAGAACGGAAAATTGGGGCCCAACGCCGGACAACTCAGGCGTGGGGCCGCTCACGGTGGATGGGACAACGTTCGATCTGTTGCGTCTGAGCGAAGAAGAATCGACCCTGTTTGGGATTGTGGATAGGACAAGGATGGATTTTGTACTCGACGCAAATACACAGGAAAAGAAGGTGGATATCCTAATCTCGTTCAAGTGGGAGGATGGAGGAACAAAATCGGGAACTTATACGATCGTATCCGCCCCGGAAGATTCATACTATCGGCCTCTTGAACCATGGCAATGTAGCGGCGAACTCAGTGTTCGTATGAATAACGGCAATTATCAGTCGGCAATCCTCACGAGTGGCACGATCACCCTCACCGAAGGTCCGGATGGCACGATGAGTCTGATGTTCGACAAGGTGACGGCCGAAAACGAGACACAAGACCTTTCGTTCGTCCTTTCGGGCGGTTATACCGGTTGGTGGCATGCCTACCGGAGTCCTTGGTGATGACGCAAGTCGGACAACAAAAAAAGGCGACCTTCGGGGTCGCCTTTTTGTTACTGGTTCGGCATGGGCTATCGGAACGTGAAGGTACGTGACGCCAGCGTGACATCATCCATGTCCCTCAATTCGTAAGTCAACTCTCCCTCGCAATCGGTAGCTTTGTCGAAAGCGGCTTTGACACCCACCATTGCGGTATCGAAACGGGTTTTAGCTTCCGCATCGCACTCTGATTTTTTACCGGTGATGACGAAATTCTTCTCGAAACTTGCTTCGGCCTCCCCAAGCGCAGAGGCAAACCCGGAGCCTTCCACATCCACCTCAAAAGCACCGATGGTGTAGATATGATCGACTTCTTCCTTGATGACACATGACGAGAGAGATAGGCATGCGATGGAGATTAGGATAGCGAATAGAGATACAATTTTTTTACTCATGGTTTTAATGTTTAGATTACGACAGAACCGCCCATTACTCGCGGCAAATATAAGAAAAAATTGTGAATTTGTCATTCCGAGTGAGCCGCAGGCGACGAGGAATCTACCTAACAAGGAATATCCCTCCCGGTTTTGTTTGAGCTCCTTATCCCTCCCTACATTAGATCTTTACACAGCGGAGGGAGAGGGCGTAACTGACGCTATTGGCACCCGTATTGAGCCACGTGGAATCGAAGTAGAAGCGTGTCGCAAACGTGTCGGAGGAAGCCGCAAATATCCGGTAGTAACCGACGGAAGTCTGATCGTACAGCTCCCCGTTGGAGTATTCACGGTATCCTGACGCGGGGAGACGCTCTCCGGGCGCTCCTCCCCGACCAGTTTATTTGACAAATCCGTGAGGAAGCTCTTGTAGCATGCTATCTTCGCCCACAATATTGAGTAGCGTATCCTTCATGAAAACAGGAATATGCTTCTTTTTGGCCTGACGGGCAATATGAAGTATCCACTCCTTTTCGGAGGTTATTTTACCCTTGCGATTGCCCGTTTCGGTACCGATCACGATCCAATCCACTTTATCCAGATCGACATCACCCACATCGCCGAATAGCGGCTCGAAGGTGACGAAATAGTGCTTCGTACGGACATGTTTTCGCATATCGTCGATCCTTTTCACCTCCGCTTTCGAGGTGACGGTCACTCCCATCCAAAACGTATCCAAATCCGACTCGAGCGAAATTCTTTCGGGACGTTTGGTCAGGAACAGATACCTGTGCTGGGGATTTTCGCGCATCTTGTCGAACACCTCCCGTCGCCAACTCTCTTTCCAGTCCGAGAAGTCACTCATGCTTGTCATCAGGAAGTTGGTCGGCTTCCTCATGCCGATCCTTTTGATGCTGTTCTCCATGAATTGCGGCACGGAAAAATCGGGAATGATCTTGAACCGCTGATTGATCTTTCTGGCATAACAGTAGCTGCATCCCACGGTACAGCCACAGACGGGATTCAACGATTTGATCAATTTGCCAATATTTACTGCCTCCATACTACAATGATTTTTACGGGTATGTGCACATTGTATACCAAATCGTCGGAGGAGTGAAATTAGCTGTTACGGAACTCCTGCCGCTGGGAGGAGATCGTCCAATTCGGACGCGGCCCGTACAAAATCCGCTTGATGTGGCAGTACGAGTTTTTCCATCGGCGGGAACGAGGCGTCGTAGGCTTCCAAGCCGCTCTGGTCGGGCGTAAGCGCGTCGCTGAGTTTGATCTTTCCGGTGATGCCATTCAGAGCCCCTTCATAGAGCGGCAGGAGCATGATGCCGGTATAGAACTTGCCGTCGGTCATCGCGACGCCGTATTTTTTCGTGCCGACGAATCCGTAGGGGTGGTAATGATACGTGAAACCGCCCAATACGATCGCACGGTGTCCGAGGTTTTTGGCTTGTTCGATGGCGTGGGTGATGAGTATGCGGCCATATCCTTGGCGGTGCAATTCGGGGGTGATGCAGACCGGGCCGAAATGCACGATGGGTGCCTCCTCGCCCGAAGGAGTGGTAATCCAGGCACGGGTGAAATGGATGCTTCCGATGATTTCATCCTCTTTTTCGAGTACGAACGAGAGCTCGGGCATATAATCTTCGTGGCTTCGCATCGTATGAACGAGCCAATGTTCGTTTGCACCGGGGACGTAGAGATTCCAGAACGCCTTACGCGTAATTTCTTCCACTTTTCGGTAGTCCGACGGTTGTTCGATTCGTATATTCGTTCTATTCATGATGGGGTAAAGATAGTGTTTCTCTCCAAGATTTCGGAATAATGACGGGAGGCGTGTGACCCTTGGATTTCACTACGTCTCCTCTGACTGCTTGTGCCCGGGAGTACGTGGGGGCGGAATAGTGCGCCATATCCCAAGCCGCGAACGTCTCGTAATCGTACTCCCAGGCCGGTCCGTAGGCCAATTTGTGGATGCGATGGTAGATAGCCTCCCGCGAAGGCGCGTTGAAGCCACCTGTGTTATAGCGCATGATGCTGTTTTTCGTCGGGCGCCATACTCCGCGACCCCATACAAGTCCTCCTTCATAGATTCCCAACCCTTGCGAAGAGAATCGCGAGTCGACGAGCATTCGCCACCACTTCACCTGCCCCGGATCGGAGGTGAGATCCACGTTCGCGAACCAACCGAAGTCGAACATTTTTTTGTAGTGGTCGATGTCGTCGGACGATATCGTTGCGGAATCGTCCAGCCAATACTCGTCGGCGAGTTTGGCAAATCCGTGCCCGTTTGCTTCGTGATGCACGAGCTGCCGCCACTCTTTGGGATTTTCGCCTAAAGATTGGTAGGACACGGAGAGCCCTCCTCCGGGATTGTTCATGGTGTCGGGAGGATACATATAACAGGTGCCGTGCCATGTGGGGTCGTTGACCGTCACGATAATTGTCGCATCGTCCATCCGGTCGTCGGGAATGACCTTGCGTGCATAACCCATACACGCCCTGTGGTTACCTTCGATGCGGGTCGTCGCCCCATCCAACCGGCAACTCAAAGCCGTCGAGCTTTTCCATGCGAACAGATCGTTTGGCGAAACCACACCTATCGACCAGACGTTGAACATCCCGCGATGGCTTTTGTAAGGCTCCTCGCTAAAAAAACTCTCCATCATATAGTCCATCGCCCAAGCGTATGTGCCGTCGGCGATGAGGCGATCGGAATAGCCGTCGCCCAAGAGCACTATGTCGATGCCCGCCCCTTCGGTAGCGTTCTGCAACAGGGTCACCTGCCCGTCGGCCGAATAGTCGGAAGAGGTGTAATATTCTGGATCGGGTGGAGGGGGCACGGTCTGGATATATTCGACGGTAATTTGAAGGCCGTTCGACTCCCAACCGCCCTTCTGGAGATCGTATTCAAATCTCGACGGCGCCCATCCGCTCGGAATGGATTGGGTGTCGAACCAGGCCGCCACGGGAAATGTCGATACTCCGTCGCCGGGATTGCCATCGCACCTCAATGTGGTCAGCATGGAGGATTGGGTGATATCGAGCGAGGGTAGCAGGTTGTTGTGACACTGCACTTCCACCAACGTGTTGTTTTCCGGTAGGATTAGGGAGGTGATTCGATTGTCTCGACACACAAGGTTTTGCAGGAGGGTATTGGCTGAAAGATCGAGCGAATGGATCTGACACTCTTCGCAGTAGAGGTAGGTAAGTTCCGGGTTTTTAGAGACATCGAGTTCCGTGAGCGGATTGCCCTGGCAAAACAGATAGAGCAGTTTTGGATTGTGGGACAGATCGATGGAGGAGAGTTCGTTGTTGTAACACTCCAGGTCGACCAATTCGGTGTTATTCGACAAGTCGATCGACGTAAGGCTGTGATTGCCGACGTATAGCGTGTGTACTCCCGTGAAATATTGTACACCTTCCATGGAGGCGACCTTCGGCCCCGTATGGTCGTCTTCATTTCCACACATGATGAACTTCACCGTCGCGGCTTCGGTGGGCGAAAGTTTTCTGTCGCGGTCGGTATCCCATTGATCCATCATGGAGAGACAAAATTCGAGAAACACCGGATCGGGAATCAGCATGAGGATGTCGTCCTGCTCCGTTTTCGTCACCGTTACGATGCACTCAGCCTTGAAACCGCCGTCGATGGTTGCGGCAGTAATGGTCGCGGATCCTGACGCGAGGGCAGTCACTGTGCCGTCGGCATCCACTGTCGCGACTGTCGGTGCACCGGAGCCCCAAGTCACGGTTTTATTGGTCGCATTCGAGGGTAGAATCGTCGCGGCAAGAGTCGATGTGTCGCCGACTTCTATACGCAATGTGGCCGGCGAGACGGATATGCTCATCACGCCTATGGATTCGGACTCCGGATCGTGAGTGCAACTCGATGCTATAAGCGCGACCGTCGTAGCGAACAGACAAAACAACCTCTTCATGAGAAACCGTTACATTTCCCCCAAAGGTACGAAAAAGTAGGGATAAATAAGGAATCCACATTCGGGCAACGGTCCGGCGTTCTACGTCAGGATGCACGCGTTGTGGTTTGACCTTCGCCCTACATTAGATCTTTATACAACGCAGGGAGAAGCCGTAGGTGACGTAATTGGCAGTCGTCGTATCCGCGCCGCCAGAATCGTAGCCGAAGTTTCGTGCATGCGCGGCAGAGAACGCGGCGGAAGTCCAATAGTACCCGCCGGAAGTCTGATAGACCAGCTGACCACCGGAGTTGTTACGGTTCCCCGGCGCGGGGAGGAGAAGGTTATTTCTCAAACACTACTTATTATGGATACGTGCGACAATCTGAGAGTTATTGTCCAAGATCCAATCTCCGTGTGTTTTATGGAACTTTACGTAATAATGTATGAGCATCTCATCTGTCTCGACATGTCCCAATGCAAATTCGATCCAGAAGTTCCCCGGGTCCATATAATTGTTGGTGACGATCTCGAAGTTTCTGCCGTCACGACTACTCCACATACCCAGTTTCCCGTATCCATCGTTGTATTCAACACCTCCCTGAGGGGGTTCGGGTAAATGCCAGTAGATGATTGGATAGGAAATTATGGAACCGTCATGATAGAAATGAATACACGAGTTGTAAATATCATAGTCGTCATTGCTCGTGTTGAACATCACTTTAGGAAGTTCGTCTGAAAGTGCGGGTGGAATTCCTGAATCTTCACCCCACAGCCACATAGGTGTGGCTGAAAGCGGCATGTCGATCAATTCCGGCGTGGAAGTCTCAAGGAGTGAAACTGCACGATACAACCGATCTGTATGGTTGTAACTTATGTTCGGATTGGTCGACATATACCAACTGCGCAAGTAAATTCCCCACGTTCCGACTATCGGATTATAGCAGATCTGATTTTGAGAATCACAACAGTACGGAATGTTGAATGTCTCTACTTTGGAAAATCGAATGCCATCCGAACTTTTATATAGATAGGTTTTATAATCAGCGGCATACGAAAGCAAGTAATACATGCCATCTCTGTATTCCACGGAAATACCTTCAAAATCGCGACTTATGATGTTGTTGTTGCGATTGCCGTCGAACTCGATCAACCCTAATGATGGCTTCTCCCAGTGGATTCCGTCTTCCGAAGTGGCATAGCAGGTGCAAAAGCTGCGTTCCCCTTCGCCATCGAATGTAATATAATCATGATGTACTTATCCGGAAGCGTCAGAATGGTCGGGAAACTCAACTCCTGTTCCCAAGGGTTTTCGCAAGAAACCACCGTGACCTCACGATCCGGTTCATGACTCAATAATTCGATGGTCGATGTTTTCCGATCGGTCCCTCCCTTATAATTCTTTGGATTTGCATGCAACGATCGCACACACAAACCCGATGGACAGTACTATCGAAAACTTCCTCACGTGATCCCGCTGGGGCGGGGACCCGGGAACCCTGGAATAAGGAAAATCAACACCACGTTGACCTGTATGGCCGATTACTTCGTTTATAGGTTACCGATTTCCGCAATGTTGGTTACGGTTAGGTTACCTGATTTTGTCGCTTGTTGACGTAAGGCTATAAATTCTGGTTACACTTAATTCTCTTCCTTGTAGTAAACTTTGTAATACTTTCCTTTATCGTCCTCACCCTGTTCGATTAAATTCCGGTCGCCATGGACGTAAATATGGAAATTTTTGTCGAGTTTGATGACACTTTTGAATACGCGAGCCTGGTGCTTGACCGCGCTGTCGGAGATCGTAAAGCTATCTGAAATTTCGATATCCCGATCGCGCGCGTAATCTTCCCGGAACCGGTTGAAACTGTCGATTACATCCGGTTGCCCGATCACCTCGTTGGCAAACTCGTCCATGTCGAACGTGTCTTTCTCTTTGAAGAACTTCACCGACTTGTTGAGTAGATCGACCTGATCGGCCTTGGACACCTCGAACTGATTGGGTAACTCATGCGTCACAAAATTCTTCGTCATCGACAACAGATTCTGTGTGTTGTAATACTCATCCCGCCGCTGACGAACGTGCAGAAAATCGTCGATCCAATATTGCGCCTCCGCCCCTTTGTTGGTATTGTCCACCACTGCAACGACATAGCCATTCTCCCGGTCGGTATTGAAAATCAGACAGCCCTTGTCGAGCTTGTTGATATTAATCCCCTGCTGGCTCTCGATCTCGAACCCATCACCCGAGGGATATACCTTCAAGAACGTGTCCTTGTTCTCCGACTTGAACAGCCCGACCGCATCGACCGTTTTGCCGTCGACGATACAGTCCTTGAAATAAACCACATAAAACTCGCCGCCTTTGATTTTCGGATGGTTGCTCTTTTCGTACAGGTGTTTGGCCAGATTCACCGACTGTTCATGCAAAGTCTCCGGGTCATCGAAGATCTTTGAGGCGTAAACATATACCTCGTTTAGGCTTAAGTCTGCTTCGTGGTAATGATTAAAAAACTCTATTAGCTTAAACGAATTAAGGAAATATCCTGAAAGAATTCTGCTCATGGTTTCATCAACAGAAAGCTCCTTATTTGATATTCGTAGAGGCTCATCGCCATACTTCATTCCAATTTCATGAATGACAATTGCCTCTAATTCTGCATCCAAAAAGCTATTCATGGTTATCTATTTTTACTTTGTCGTACTCCCCAATAATGTAGCTATATGCACTGGATATGATGTAGCTCGACAGATATATTACGTTCATTAAAAAGTACAACAGCACTATACGGTATAAAATTATTGCAATTAAGCCAACAAAACAGCAATATTGATCCGCTTGCTATTTCTCAATTAAGGTACAGATAGATGTTGACGCATTAAGAGGCTCAAACAATAATGTAAGGCTCAACAAGCCTAAACAAAACAAAGATATAATTATGGCATAGGCTGTGAGTGATGTAAATTGAATAAAGAAATTCTTCTTTATTTTGAGGTTATTCTTTTGTTTTACTGTCAGCCCCGTTGTGATATATTCTTTTTTGTCAAATTTATCAAACAAACTTATAACCACTGTTAAGTACAATCCCGTTAGTATTGCCAAAGTTGCATTTGTATAACCGACAAATTCTTCACCAAAACCCTTGTCAAGGAAAAGCGTACACACCAAAATAGATACAACGATCATACACCATTGCACAGGTAAGAAAAATACCTTGGGCTTCCTCTCTCTGCAAAGGACATCAGTATATTGCCAGTAATGTCCCTTTCTTATCAATTTTTTAAGATAATACAGCGGCTTCATGGACATTTTCGTTTTGTGACAACTCGGAGTTAATCTTGCTTAAAAGGTCAAATGAATATGCTTTTAATTCTTCAAAATCAGGCAATCCGGTATCTTTATTAACTGAAATCACATTTTCTAAGNNNCAAAGAGTAAATATGTTCAATATCCTTTTCAACGTCATAATATGCACCATTATCCCCTTTGTCTGCTAAGTATACTCTTTTGGAATATTCATCCAACTCTTTGTCATTAAATTTCACACCACCAATTTTTTGAAGCAATTCCTGTATTCTTGACAATTTTGTTTCTTTCTTGGGCGTTATCCTTATGGATACCTCAAATTCTTCACAATCCTCTTTGACGTCTTCCCCGACATATCCTATTATCTCTCGTTTGGTAAAAGAGAACCCCTTTAATCGTGCAGATTTTTTGTATTCATTCTTAAGCTGTTGTGGAACGAATGATTCGATTTTAAGTTCAAAATAATCGTCTGTGCATCGAAAGAATGCTATCAAGAATTTACGAAATACGTCGTATATTGAATCTTCTGTGTAAGTCTGCAATAGTAGTATTCCCTTGGTATTATCAAAAGGAGTATGTAGCAGAAAATAGAATTGATCCAGAATAACATTATCCTTGTCAATTTTTTCCACATCATCTTTATTTCCTATATTTGCAATATCCCTCTCTCTGTCATATTTACCACCTTTGATAATACCCTCTAAAACATTCTTGTTAGGGCATGAATGGATTATGTCGTTTTCATCTTCCTTATAAACTGTAAAGGCCTTTTTCGTTTTGTCGTCTTTAAAGAATTCCAAATCAATACTTTTAACAAATGCCTGCCAGTAAGCATTTTGTAATGAAGGTTCATCTTCGGTTGTCAAATTCAATTTCTTTGTCAAGACATCTCGAAAACACGCTGTGTCCGTTTTTGCTCGAGGATTTAATTCGATCCTGAAAACCTGTAATTTAGGATTGTGTGCCATATCTCATCTATATCAAAGTTATAATTTCTCGATTATACTTATTTCCTCCTCTGTCAAACCGTAAAGACGATAAACCATCCTGTCGATTTCGGATTCGAGAGCGGAGGTGTCGGCGGTGGGATCATGCCCGACAACAGATGAGATATTTGAGGATCTTACCGGAAGTCTATCCATGAGTCTGAGGTTTACTCCTACGAAGGTAATAAGTATTATCTCACAAAAACCCAAATTAGGCCAACTCATAACTCGTACTCCGTCCGCCACTCTCATCTTTACGTAGGATCTCGCGACCAATCAAGTCATTGATATCGCGAAGGGCTGTGTCCGGCGAAGTTTTGGTAATCTTCGCCCATTTCGATGAAGTAAGTTTGCCGTCGAAACCATCCAGCAACTTATTGAGCATCAACTGCTGGCGGGAATTAAGTCCCGATCGACCATGCTCTTCCCAAAATTTGGCTTTCGAAAAGACGGATTTCAATATATCCTCGCTCCCGATTAGTGCACGTTCGAGGCAGGCGAGAAACCATTCGAACCACATTGTAATATCTCCATCCGTCGATTGTGTGCGTTCCAAAGCCTCGTAGTATTTCTTACGTTCAATGAGAATTTGATTCGACATACTATAAAACCGTTGTCCACTTCCGTCGCCACGTGCCAGTTGCATATCGGTAATCGCACGCGCGATACGGCCGTTGCCATCGTCGAACGGGTGTATTGCCACGAACCAAAAGTGTGAGATGGCTGCTTTCATCACGGGATCGACCTCGGAGGGCGCGTTAAACCACGACAAAAACTTTTTCATCTCCGCTTCGATCCGCTCCGGCCCCGGAGCCTCATAGTGCACCGACTCTCGACCCATCGGTCCGGAGACCACTTGCATCGCCCCTGTACGATACTTGGCTACTTCAATCCTATACGGGCCACTGAATCCTCCGGGAAAAAGTGCATTGTGCCACCCGAAGAGGCGTTCGTCCGTCAGAGGCAATTGGTAGCGTTGCGTAGCATCGAGCATCATCTCTACAACCCCTTCCACATGGCGAGGTGAACTTACAAGCCCGCCCACATCCAACCCCAACCGTCGTGCGATGGAGGAGCGTACTTGATCTTTGTTCAGCAATTCACCTTCAATCTCGGAAGATTTCAATACGTCGAGGGTCAATGTAGTGAGAACTGCCTCCTCCTGCAACGAAAAACCGATTGCGTTCATTTGCCCCAACAGCTTACCCTGCAAGTGTCTGACACGACCCAATGCAGGGAGCAACTTGTCATTGTCCCAGCGGAAATCCGTCCAGTTTTTATTATGATGGAGATACTTCATGCGGCAAATATACGCATTATTCTCCGCAAATCGCGCGGAGAATACGCGAATTATTCTCCGCAGGGAGTATAGTCACCACAACACCCCCTGCACAGGCCGAAACGATCGACATGAAGTCTCGATAACCGAGGCCTTCGCGGCATCGAATGCAGGGTCGAGCGTGGGGCTCGCGGGATCGATCTCAAGCCGCGGTGTCTCGACGGTCGCGTAGCAATATTGACACCCATTTCCACAAGTCGAATAGTGGCCAATCTCGACCGATTCCATGCAATTACAATGCGGTCGCGGGTATTTCTCGCGTACCTTTTCAAACCGATAACCCACGATTTTCTCGATCTGTTCGCGCTCCACACACGCCCCGCGCGGGATGCCATACTCATCCAGCGCGACCTCCGTGGCACACGTCTCGAGCCGATGGTTATGCCGTGCCGCGATCTCCCCAAAAATCTGCCCGATGGCGTGCATGTCCCTCTCCGAGCGTTGATTGATCGCCATCGGAGCCATCCGCCCGGCAATAAATCGGTGGTTGATGATGAATCCGGCCATTGCTTTGTACGAATACGGCACCAGCTCACGACACAGATATTCGAATGCACGGGTGTGAAAATCGAGGTCGTATTTTGGTGAAATCATCACGGGGTCGTAACGCCAAATCATCCTCAACGGCCCGATTTTATCGGCGAGTTTTTTGTATGTCTCGACCCGCTCTTGCAGCCGCGGCAGGTTCACCTCCATCTCGCGCCCATAGGGGTTCATCGTGATGTTGAACAGATATTTATACTCCTGCAACGCGTCCAAATGAGCCAGTATCGGCGCCGGATTTTTCGTGCGAAAAACGATGCAATCCACCACATCCGGCGTCAGCGGCACGCGATAGTACCGCTCATCGTTCTGATGGTTGCGCGTTAGCACAAAACCCTCACGCAGGCGGTTCATAAACCACTCGGCATGAAAAGCCGGAATGTCCGTGCGACGACTGGCGGAGATGATCATTGGCGATAAGTTTTGGAGCGCAAAGATAGTTAATAATTGAGCACCATCCACTCTTCCTGAACACGTTGTTTATTCTTCGAAGTGGCCAGCGTGCGTTCTATTTTATGGATCGTCCAACCATTTGCTTCGGCATAGCTGCGAATATCGTCATTACGCCACAAATATATAATCCCAAAATAGTGAATCGCAAAATTTTCGACGGATTTATTTTACTTCAATGTAAAATATAGTTCTCCGAAAATTTTATTGCCCTGAAAGACAGGGAGATAACGAAGATAGTAACTTCTATCCCCAAAAATAAATCTTCATGATAGCGTAGAGCATAACGGGGCTTCGACTAAAACAAATTGTTCTTCGAGTCAGTCGTTTGATGTGAGTCCGGATGGTGAGATTGTTGCGTTCGATGTGGTTCGTACACCGATTCGCTGTCCGATGGATAGCCCTGGGGATGAGCGTTTTATATTGCCTAAGCTTATCGGTACAAATGCATTTCGCATCCATGAGCTTATCTGTCACACGTCTCAAAGTCTCATTCGTTCGAGGCCCGACAGAAAAGCAGGCGATCGAATTATCCTCCTGATTCAAGGTGTAAGCTACCCAGACATGATTTATCTTCCTACCCACAAACGTTTTGATCTCGTCAACCTCGTAAATCGCATTAGCTGTGACATGAGGTGGAGTTATTGCGTGGGAGATGGAACGGATTCTATCCAAGAGTGTATTGGTGGATATTCTGAGTAGTCGTGCCAGGCTTCGAATACCGACACCCTCCTTGATATGGCTTACTATATAGGAATTCACCTCTGGGTTGTAGGCGTGATAACTGTATTCTTTTTGCTGCTTTCTATGGCAATTTTTACATTTAACTCGTTGTGTTCCATTATTTTGACGTCCATTCTTTACGCAATCGCCTCCGCAATATTTACATTTCATTTTTCCGTGCCCTAATCTGATACATGAAACCCCGCTTTTCGGGGCCACGGCTTATTTTCAGCCGATTTAAGGGCGCAAAAATAATAAAGACGACCCGAAAGTCGTCTTCAATTACTCGTAAATTTTATTGTTGCGCTTGCGTATCAGTCGGTTGCAAAACCATGCCCTAATCTGATACATTACCAGTCGTCCTCGAAGTGATCCCGCTGGGGCTCGAACCCAGGACCCCAACATTAAAAGTGTTGTGCTCTACCAGCTGAGCTACGGAATCCCTGTGCAGTGAGACATGTGGTGTGCCCCAAAGCGAGTGCAAATGTAACACAATATTTCAAATTCCCAAAATAATCTGTTATCTTCGCGATCTAAACTTTAGAATACCATGTCGAAAGCAATCATCATCGGAGCCGGAGGTGTCGGCACCGTCGTGACACAGAAAATGGCCGCCAATCCCATCTGGACAGAACTCATGCTGGCGAGTCGTACCAAATCCAAGGCCGACGCGATCGCCGCTTCAATCGGAGGCGGGCGTGTGAAAACGGCACAGGTCGATGCCGATGATGTGTCTGATTTGGTGCGGTTGTTCAAGGAGTTTCAGCCCGACATCGTGGTCAACGTGGCACTCCCGTATCAGGATCTCACGATCATGGATGCGTGCTTGGAGTGCGGTGTAAACTATCTCGACACGGCCAATTACGAGCCCAAGGACGAGGCGAAATTCGAGTACTCGTGGCAGTGGGCCTATCAGGACAGATTCCGGGAGAAGGGCCTGACGGCAATCCTGGGATGCGGATTCGACCCGGGCGTGAGTGCGATCTTCACGGCTTACGCGGCGAAGCACCATTTCGACGAGATTCACTATCTGGACATTGTGGACTGCAACGCGGGAGACCACGGGCAGGCGTTCGCGACCAACTTCAACCCCGAGATCAATATCCGCGAGGTGACGCAAAAGGGACGTTACTACGAGAACGGACGTTGGATCACGACCGAACCCCACGAGATCCATAAACCGTTGACCTATCCCGAGATCGGGCCGAAGGAGTCGTACGTGATCTACCACGAGGAGTTGGAGTCGCTGGTGAAGAATTACCCGACGATCAAACGTGCACGGTTCTGGATGACGTTCGGACAGGAGTACCTGACGCACCTGCGTGTGATACAGAATATCGGCATGGCACGTATCGATCCGGTGATGTACAACGGGGTTGAGATCGTACCGATACAGTTTTTGAAGGCGGTGCTTCCGGATCCGAAATCGTTGGGAGAGAACTATAAGGGCATGACGTCGATCGGTTGCCGCATCCGTGGCATCAAGGACGGCAAAGAACACACGTACTATATCTACAACAACTGCGACCACGAGAAGGCATACGAGGAGACGGGTACCCAGGCGGTGAGTTACACGACGGGAGTACCTGCAGCTTTGGGTGCCTCGATGTGGGCGAAAGGTCTGTGGCGCGGTGCGGGGGTATTCAACGTGGAGGAGTTCGATCCCGATCCATTCCTGGCGGAGTTGGGCGAACAGGGACTGCCTTGGATCGAGGAGCACGATGTCAATTTGGAGGTATGAGGATAGTTGGGGTTGTGTTTTGTGTGCTTCTCCTTTGTGCTTGTCCGCGCAAGGGAGTGAAGGTCGCTCAGCAGGCTGACGAGAAAAAGGCAGATAAAGAAGTGGCGACGGCCGTTCAGAAGATAGTTATTGATAGTGTCTATCGGGCAGCGGCGTATCAAATGACAGATAAGCGAGTGGTCGCTCACACGGCCTCTGAATATGCCAAATATGGCCTACTGAAGGTGGTTAAAACGATAGGCATGGATTTTCCAACCCTCTATAAAGAGACGTCTCAGACGTTCGTGATAGTGGGTAAGGTCGATATCTATCCCAATCTTACCAGTCTGATTATTTATCATACCTCGATTTATGATGATCCGACTTGGTGGCTCGTGAATTATGATTCGAATCACCGCTATATCGACTCTATAATCATTTATCTCGACCATTCGGTTGGTGACGATGAGGGGTCTTGCTGGTGTAAAGAATCTGTAATACACCTGTTACCAAAACCTCATATCGAAGTGACGCAGTCGACGTATTACATGTACATGTTTGACGACAAGCCAAAATGTTTTTGGGGCGACAGAATAATCAGTCGTGTGGAGGTTCTTGAGTCGGGAGAATTCAAGGTTACGGATACCGAGGTGACCAATCAAAAGGTGACGGTGATCGATTACGATCATGTCTTCGAGAAAACGCCATTCTATGTGATAAACTTTCCTGAGGAAAATCGAGTGATCCCCGCTGACAGTATCCAGCATGTCGAGAGGGCGTGCCTGATTGAGATGGGGCCTCAGACGCGAGAGTTTGAGGATGAGGAGTCCGAAGATACACGGGAATACTTTGCCGCTATAGACGGCTGGGCACACTATGGTGCGAAAACAAGGCGCATGGTTGAGGCTGAAGGCGTTGAAAGCGTCTCGGTAGAAAAAAGATACCTTTCGTTTGATGTTGTCAATGGCGACATATTGATCGTCGACACAAAAATGGGATTGAACGGTTTGTCGGGCCTGATGTTGTTATGTAATGGATTTGAAGATTCTATCCCGTTGTTCATAGGGCCAGATGACGACTTCGGCATTGATAGTTATGTAAACTATGGTTGTTTTCAGTAAAATACCGTCCCCTTGCTTCGTGTTAGACGAAGTGCTGTTGGAACGCAATCTGGCGATCATCGACCGTGTCCGTAAAGAGGCATCGGTAGAGATTATCGTGGCGTTGAAGGCGTGTGCCATGTGGAGCGTCTTTCCAACGCTGGCGCGCCACTCCGACGGGGCCACGGCCTCGTCGGCTGCCGAAGCACGGCTGGTACGCGAAGCGTATGGCGCGCCTGCACACACGTACGCACCGGTATACACGGATCAAAACATCACGGAGATACTGGATTGCAGCAATCACGTGACATTCAACTCGGTGGCACAGTTTCAGCGGTTCGGCATGATGGCCATGTCGCGAGGCATCTCGTGCGGACTGCGCATCAATCCCGGGTACTCGCCCGTCGAGACGGACCTTTATAATCCTGCCGTACCGGGATCACGTTTAGGTGTGACGTCCGAATGCCTGACAGAACTCCCGGAAGGGGTTGAGGGATTGCATTTTCATGTATTGTGCGAGTCGCGTCCGGAACATCTGAAACGGGCACTGGATGCTGTGGGGGAGCGATTCGGACACCTGTTGCCACATATCAAATGGCTGAATATGGGTGGCGGTCACCTGATGACGCACAAGGATTACGACTGTGACGAATTGATCGCGGTTTTGAAAGATTTCAAGGCACGCCACCCGCACCTGCGTCTGATTCTCGAACCGGGGAGTGCGTTCACGTGGCAGACGGGATATTTGGTGTCGACGATCGAGGATATCGTTGAGAATGCGGGGATTACGACCTGCATGTTGGACGTATCGTTCGCATGCCACATGCCGGACTGTTTGGAGATGCCCTACAAACCCGCCATCATCGGGACACACGACCCGATCGAGGGCGAACGACATTATCGCATGGGAGGCAACTCATGCCTGGCGGGGGATTACTGTGGCGACTGGGCGTTCGATCGCGACCCGAAGGTGGGCGACAGGGTGATTTTCGAGGATATGATACACTACACGATGGTCAAAACGACAATGTTTAACGGCGTGCAGCATCCCTCGATCGCCATCGCGCGACTGGATGGCACACTGGACGTTATCCGAGAGTTCGGATACGAGGATTTTAAGAAAAGAATGGGGTAGACTCATGAACAAAGAGACAGAATACACACTATTTTCCGTGGCCACGGGCCTCGAAGTGGAGGAGACGGGTTGGACCTTGGACGCCCCCGCTCAAGTAAGCACCCCCGGCGGGGCGAAGGAATTACCGACGTTGATCCGTGCCAGGTACGCGAAACGGCAGATCGAGGTGGGTGACGCGAGTGAGGGGATCTATCGGTTTGCGGACTGGCTGCCGATACGAAGGACGTTGAAGGGTTCTTCGGCACCGGTGACGTACAAATCCGAAGGGCTGGCCAAGCACCTCGGGATGGAGAATCTTTATATCACGTTCAGTGGCTATTGGCCCGAGCGAGGTGCGAATATGACGACCTGCTCGTTCAAGGAGACGGAAGCGTATGCCGTCACGGGGCGTATGCATTCGGATTCTCCGAATGGTTTTGCCAACGGCAAAACCGACGACCAAAGGATTTTGGTCGTGGCATCCGCCGGCAACACGGCACGGGCGTTCGCAAAAGTTTGTTCGGAGAACGACATCCCGTTGCTGCTGTGCGTACCGTACGACAATATGGGTGCGTTGTGGTTCGCCGAACCGTTGAAACCATGCGTGAAGATCATCTGTGCCGCGGCGGGAGGGGACTATTTCGATGCTATCCATCTGAGTAATCTTGTGCTCCGCAACCGGCGTTTTTATGCCGAGGGGGGTGCCAAGAACATTGCCCGTCGTGACGGCATGGGTACGACTGTTTTGAGTGCCGTGACGACGATCGGCCGCATTCCGGAATACTATTTTCAGGCTGTGGGGAGCGGTACGGGTGCGATTGCGGCATGGGAGGCCAACATGCGTTTGATAGAGGACGGGCGTTTCGGCGACACGTTGATGCGCTTGATGGTGTCGCAAAATGCACCGTTCGTACCGATATATGATGCGTGGCGTGTGGATTCACGCGACATGTTACCTTACGACGACGACAAAGCACGCCGCGACGCACAGATCATCGACGCGAAGGTGTTGTCGAATCGTAAGCCTCCTTATGGCGTCGTCGGCGGTCTCTACGATGCTTTGAAAGCATCGTGTGGCGACGTACTCGTCGCCACGAATGCCCAAGGGGCGCGAGCCCGCCGCCTGTTTGCGGACACGGAGGGTATCGATATTCATCCTGCGGCGGGGATCGCTCTGGCGACGCTGATCAAGAGCGTGGAGAGTGGTGTTGTGGCGAAGGATGCGACGGTGATGCTGAACGTCACGGGTGGCGGCGAGGAGCGTTTCAAGCACGAACACACTGCCGCGGGGCATACCCTTTTTTATCCTACGCCAGATCACGTTTTCCCCCTCACAGCGACATCGGAGGATGTTTTTGAGAAAATTGAAACAATGTTTTAGGTTTGGCGGCAAATTTGTATTGCACCGTAAGAAGTCTCACTTAAAACTTATGTGCGTATGGAATTTTTATGGTATTTGCTGATCGGTCTGGTGGCCGGATGGTTGGGTAACCTGATCATGAAAGGTTCGGGTGCCGGATTGTTGATTAACCTCCTTGTGGGTGTTGTGGGCGGTATTTTGGGAGGCTGGATCTTCTCGCTGCTCGGTATCCACACCGGTGGCGGATTGATCTGGAATCTCGTCACAGCACTCGTAGGAGCCGTTATTTTGCTGTGGATCGTATCACTCATCATGGGTCGAAAAAAGAAAGCGTAACCCCTCTTTTTATCCCCCTTTTTTGTTAAAACTCCCGCCAAATGCGGGAGTTTTTTTATTAACAATCCATAGGTTTTACCTATCGTTTTTGAAATTACTATAAGTTTTGCTTATAATGCTTCTCTCTTTTCTTTAAAACCTTTTTTCAGACCGCCGCTTTTTGGTGAAAAGCGGCACCAAAAACTTTCGGGAGATGCTTTGCATCTCCATACTTTGTGCGAGGACAAAGCCTTCGGCTTTCCGATCCTTTTTCGTAAAAGTCTTCTTGTGAATAAATTCCCAGAAGTCTTTTTCTCAAAAGTCCCTAATCACCTGACGGTGATTTTGTCCTCGCGACCAAAAATTCTGTAACTTGCGTCAAGTTCCCCCTTATCAAGGGGGATAGGGAGGCGGAGCGCTGCGAAGCAGAGCGAGGCGGGGTCAGGGGTATCCCCTGCCTCTGATGCCCCGAAGGGGCGGGAGTCTTCGCAAAGCGAAGACCCCTCTGTCTCGCATCGTTACGATGCCTTTTCACCAAAAAGCGACGGTTTGAAGGTTTTTAGAAAAAAATTATCTTTGCACCGTTAAACCAATAAATTATTAATAGAATGATGACAAATCAACAAACGATCCGCTTTCGGAAGTGGCGGCGTGCGGGGTACGCGATCTTCGCGTCGCTGCACCGCCAGGTCACGATCGGAACGCTCGCCGTTGGTATGTCGGCCATTCTCCTGAACACTGTCACACCCGCTCAGGCTAAGTCGCACATCATGTTCTCCGAATCCGCCGATTCGTTGGACGAGGTGGCGATCGAGCAGGTCGAGGTGCGCGGCAATCAAGTTGTCGCGGTACGCAGTGCGTCATCCTCGAACACGGTTTATCATCGACAAGCCAGTGCTCCGCTGCAGACAATCGAGTCTGTGTTGCGGTTGACACCTGCCGTCGATGTACGTGAACGTGGCGGCAGGGGTACGCAAGCCGATATACAGATCCGTGGCGGCAGCTTCGATCAAACCATGATGATGCTCAACGGCATCAACTTCACTGATGCCCGTACGGGACATCAATCCCATCAACTGCCCATCGACCTCGATTGTGTGGGTGACATTCACCTGCTCGGCGGCCTGCCCGGTGTGGGGGCCTATGCCGGTGCGCTCGATGTGCGTACCGCGCCGTTGAGACCCAAATACCTGAGGTTGGATCTGGCCGGCGGCGGCGATGGGTATGCCTACGGCAACCTGTCGGGTGCCGCGAGGACACCCGACGGGCGCTTCAGCGCCTTCGCCGCCGCGTCGTACAGACGTAGCGACGGGTATCGGTACAACACCGATTTCGATAACTACAACGCCTACACGAGGTTGAACTGGAACTCGAAACATGCCGGTTTCTTCGACCTCCAGGCCGGATTCCAGGATCGCGGATGGGGATCGAACGGTTTCTATGCCGCCTACAATCCCGACCAGTGGGAGCACACGCAAACCGTGCTCACGTCGTTGCGGTGGGTGAAGGATGTCGGCGGAGGGGTGGTGCTGCGTGCTTCGGCGAACTATCGTCAGAATCTCGATCGGTACGACTGGACGCGCGGCACGGCGATGAACTATCACGATACGGACAATGCCGGTGCCGAGTTGTGGGCCGATTACACGTGGATCGCCGGCGTGACATCGCTCGGCGTGGACTACACGTACAACCATATTTACAGCACCAACCTCGGTGAAAAACTCGCCATCCCACATGGGAAAAATGACAGGTATACCCATGCCGATGAGCGCGGGGTGGTGAATGCGTGGTTGCGTCACGTGAAGCAGTGGCGGCGGCGCGGGCATGTGTTCGACGTCGAAGGGACGGGAGGCATCAGTGTCACCCCGTACGGTACGGCCGCGCTGTGGAATGTCTCCGGCGGGTGGGGATACCGGGGATTCGGAGTGGAGATCGGGGCCGCGCAGTCGATGCGCCTGCCGACCTTCACGGACCTCTATTATACCTCTCCCGCTCAACTCAACAATCCCGATTTGAATCCCGAACGTGCCGTGACGTACCACGTGGAGGGGAATTTCGCACGCAACCGTTGGAGTGCGTCCGTGTACGGGTTCTACCGCAGCGGTCGCAACGTGATCGACTGGGTGTGGCGTGAGGAGATTCAGAAGTGGCGATGCGAACAGGATAGCAAACTCGATACGTTTGGTGCCGAATTCACGGGTGCGTACACCCTCCCGAGCGGATTTTTTCGATCCATCTCCCTCTCGTACGGATACCTCAATTCGTCGAAAGTGGGCAACGTCGTGACGTCGAGCGTGCTGGACTACATGCGTAACAAGGCCGCGGCGAGTGTCGAGGTGAGGTTCCTGCGTAACGTGTCGCTCGTGCTCACCGGATCCTTCTACGACCGCGACGGGCAGTATGTCGACTACACCAAAAATGCCGATGGATCAGTGACGACCAGTTTCAAACCTTACGCGCTGCTCGACGGACGTGTCGCATGGCAAAAGGGTATGTGGAAGGTCTATTTCGATGCGATGAATATCACCGATACCCGTTACTTCGACTTCGGAGGAATGCCGCTCCCCGGGATATGGCTCTCCGGAGGTGTCGTGATCACGATTTAATTTCGTATATTTGTGGCATGAAAGCGATTACACTGAAAGTCCCCGATGTCGGGAATGCCCCGTTCGATTATGCCGTTTACTTGGCCGCGAAACTCTATGAAGATGCAGTGATGACATCCGGACAAGCTGCCCAGGTGGCAGGATTGTCCAAGAGAAGCTTTATCGAGTTGATGGGTAAATATGACGTGTCTCCGTTCAGTACGCGCACGCAGGATGTTGTAGATGATATGATCCATGCGTAGCACGTTGGTCGTTACCGATACAAGTTGTTTGATCGTCCTGTCGAAAATCGGGGCGATCGAGCTACTGCATAAACATCGAGCTACTGCATAAACTCTATACGGAAGTGATCGTCACAGCGGTCATTGCGGAAGAGTTCGGAGAACCGCTGCCGGAGTGGGTGAAAATCCAAAACCCCGAACCGACTGCCCAACGGTTGCTCGAATCGACACTGGATCCAGGTGAGGCGTCGGCTATTGCGTTGTCACTTCAGATAGAAGACCCGCTGTTGGTCATCGACGATTTGAAGGGACGCAAAGAGGCCAAACGTCTCGGGCTGAAGATTACCGGTACACTCGGTGTCCTTTACAAGGCCAAAGAGATTGGGGTTATTCCGGAACTCGCGCCGCTCCTCGATAAGGTGGTGGAGTCGGGATTTCGGATAGCGCCCGATATCATTGACGAATTACGGCGGCGGGCGGGAGAATCAACTTCAACGCGCGTTCGACCGTTGCGGTGACGACATCGTCCAAGGACGATGGATGCGTGTAGAACGCAGGGGCGGGAGGCATGACAATGCCTCCCGCTTCCGTCACCGCGACCATCGAACGGAGATGCCCCAGGTGCAGAGGCGTCTCGCGTACCAGCAACACCAACCGCCGACGCTCCTTCAACACGACATCCGCGGCACGTGACACGAGTGTCGTCGTCACTCCGGAGGCGATCTCCGACAGCGTGCGGACCGTACAGGGTGCGACGAGCATCCCCACCGTGTCGAACGATCCGGACGCGATCGGGGCGGCGAAATCCTCCGGATTCCACACGAAATCCGCCAGATTTCGTGCACGGGCGAGGAATGCCTCGCCCGACGCCGCCCCTTCCGGACCCTCCATCCCGAGCTCCTCGCGTGCCACGAGCTCCGCCGCACGGGTGATCACCAGATGTACCTCCCACCTGCCGTCCGCATGCAGTAACTCCAAGGCCCGAAGACCGTACTGAATCCCCGTGGCACCCGTGATGCCCACTATAATCCGCTGTTCACTACCTTTCACGACGCTAAGATAACCAAAAAGAGGTTATTTGCTTAAAAATGATTATCTTCGTGGAAATTTACAGGTCAGTGAAAATTCTTTTCTCAGATAATGTATTGTCCGGATTGCTCAACTTTCGTGGGGCGATCATCGAATCGTTTTTCAAGCAGGGGCACCAAGTGACGCTCGTCGCACCCCAAGACCCACTCGCAGACATGACGAAAATACCTGTCGGGGCGAGATACATCCCTGTTGAAATGTCCCGTACCGGTACGAATCCAGTCGAGGATTGGAGCTACTACCGGGCGCTCAAACGGATCTATCGCGAGGAACGTCCCGACTATATTTTTCACTACACGATCAAACCCAACATTTACGGCTCCATCGCCGCACACAAATTGGGGATTCGGTCGAGTGCCATGATTGCCGGGCTTGGGCATGCGTTCTCCGAAGGGGGTCTCAAAAACCGGATCGCCAGAAATCTATACCGATGGGCGATGCGATATCCCGAACACATACTGGTGCTGAATCGTGACAATTACGACCTGTTGATCGAAAAAAATGTCGTGAAGCAGGAAAAGTTAATCCTGCTCGAAGGAGGTGAAGGTGTCGACCTGACGCAATTTGCCCCCCAGCCCATGCCGAAACATAAAAAACCGGTCTTCCTGATGATCGCACGGCTGTTGTACGAAAAAGGATATGCCGAATATGTGACCGCGGCCGAAGCGTTGAAAGACGAAGCGGAATTCCGTCTCATGGGATCCCTGGACACGCATCCGTCCGCCGTGCAGCCCGAAGAACTCGAACGGGATAAGAAAATTATTACCTACATCCCCCATACTCCCGCCGTGGCGGTACAAATCGCCGATGCCGACTGTGTCGTCCTGCCATCCTATCACGAGGGTTTTTCGCGTGTGATGATGGAGGGGGCCGCCATCGGGCGTCCGTTGATCGCGACCGATATCGCCGGGTGCCGTGAGGCGATCGACGAGAGGAAAAATGGGTTTCTGGTCAAACCGCGCAACACGGAGAGTTTGGTCGAGGCATGTCGTGCGTTTATCGCCCTGACGCATGAACAACGCGTGCAGATGGGAGAAGAGAGCAGGCGCAAGGCAGAACGGGTGTTCGACCTGAGGGAGGTGGAGCGTGTGTATGCGAATTTGATTTAACAGGCGGTCGCGAGGTGGAGTTTTTTTTGTTATCTTTGCATGAAATTTTTAAATAGATGAAAATTACGATCGTTGGAACAGGATATGTGGGTCTGGTGACGGGTACGTGTTTTGCCGAAATGGGAAACCGCGTGACCTGTGTGGATGTGAACGAGCAAAAAATCGAACAGCTCAACCAGGGAATTATGCCGATCTTCGAGCCCGGGTTGGAGGAGTTGGTCAAGAAGAATGTCCGCGAGGGACGTCTCAAATTCTCCACGTCACTCAAAGATTCGCTGGCCGATACGCAGTTGATCTTCTCCGCCGTCGGGACTCCTCCGGGTGAAAATGACGAGGCCGATCTGCGGTACGTTATGGAGGTGGCACGTACCGTCGGGCAGCATGCCACCGAATATTTCCTGCTGGTGACCAAAAGTACGGTGCCGGTGGGGACGGCTGCCATCGTGAAAACCATCCTCAAAGAGGAACTGGCCAAACGAGGCATGCAGGATATGGAGTTCGATGTGGCCAGTAATCCGGAATTTCTCAAAGAGGGGGCCGCGATCAAAGATTTTATGCATCCCGACCGTGTGGTTGTGGGTGTGGATAGCGACCGGGCCCGCGATATCATGACCAAACTGTATCAACCGTTCACACTCAACGGGTTCCCTATCATCATGATGGATGTACCGTCGGCCGAGATGACAAAATATGCCGCCAACGCGATGCTCGCGACGCGTATCTCGTTCATGAACGAAGTGGCTAACCTGTGCGAAATCGTCGGGGCGGATGTCGAATCGGTGCGGAAAGGGATCGGGGCGGATGAACGTATCGGGACAAGATTCCTCTACGCCGGGGCGGGTTACGGAGGGTCGTGCTTCCCGAAAGATGTGAAGGCGCTCTACCAGACCGGAAAACAACACGGTGTCGAGATGACGCTCGTCGAAGCCGTCGAGAGGGTGAATGCACGGCAGAAAAATATCGTGTTCGATAAGTTGAAAGAAGCATTCGGCGGTGACCTGAAAGGGAAAGTGATCGCCGTATGGGGATTGGCGTTCAAACCCGAAACGGACGATATGAGGGAAGCTCCGTCGTTGGTGGTGATCGAAAAGTTGCTCGAGGCGGGTGCCTCTGTCCGTGCGTTCGATCCTGTGGCGATGGAGGAGACGAAAAAACACCTCGGAGAGCGGATCACGTATTGCAAAAACCTGTACGACGCTGCCGAAGGCGCCGATGCCGTGGCGTTGATGACGGAATGGAAACAGTTCCGGATGCCTGTATGGAACGAAGTTCAGACCGCCATGAGGGGCAATGTGCTGGTCGATGGACGCAATATCTATGACCCGGCGGAGATGAAAAAAGAGGGATTCCGGTATGCCCGTATCGGACGAAAATTTGAATAGAAGACCATGAAGAGCGTGCTGATTACCGGCGGGGCCGGGTTTATCGGTTCCCACTTGTGTGAACGGATGTTGAATGAGGGCAATGATGTGATATGTCTCGACAACTACTTCACGGGAAGCAAGGAGAACGTGAGGCATTTGTTGGATCATCCCAGGTTCGAGTTGATCCGTCACGATGTCGTCGAACCCTATCACGCCGAAGTGGATGAGATATATAACCTCGCATGCCCCGCATCGCCGCCGCACTATCAGTACAACCCCATCAAGACGATGAAAACCAGTGTGTATGGGGCGATGAATATGTTGGGGCTGGCAAAACGCACGCGTGCCAAAATTCTTCAGGCTTCGACGAGTGAAGTGTATGGCGATCCGCTCGTGCATCCACAAGTGGAGTCGTATTGGGGTAATGTGAATCCGATCGGGATTCGGTCGTGTTACGATGAAGGAAAACGCGCTGCCGAAACGCTGTTCCTGGATTATCACCGACAAAATGGTGTGCGGATCAAGATCGTGCGCATATTCAATACCTATGGTCCGAGGATGAATCCCGAGGATGGACGGGTGGTGAGTAATTTTATCGTGCAGGCCCTCCGAGGAGAGGATATTACGATCTATGGCGATGGGGCGCAAACGCGGTCGTTTCAATATGTCGATGACCTGGTCGAAGCGATGGTCAGGATGATGGCTACCGACGACAACTTTACAGGGCCTGTCAATACGGGGAATCCGAATGAATTTACGATGCTCGAACTGGCACAAGCGGTGCTGAAACTCACCGGATCGCGATCCAAATTGGTATACCGTCCGTTGCCGTCCGACGATCCCAAGCAACGGCAGCCGGATATCGGGTTGGCACGGGAGAAGTTGAATGGATGGATGCCCAAAATCCAACTCGAAGAGGGATTGAAACGGACGATCGAATATTTCGACACGTTGCTCGCAGGACGGTCAAGTAAATAGCCGTGGCGTCGATCCGAAAAAATATCATCTATACGACACTGCTCCAACTGAGCAATGTGATTTTTCCCATTATCACGATGCCTTATGTGTCGCGTGTGTTGGGTGCGGAGGGAGTCGGGTCGGTGAATTATGCGACGAATTACGCTTCGATCTTTGTCGTGGTCGCAGTGTTAGGCTTGCCGATTTACGGTATTCGTGAGATTGCCAAATATCACAATAGACTCAGACAAAGGGATAAGATTTTTTCCGAACTCTTCGCCATCAACCTTCTCAGTACATTCGCGACGTCGGTTGTCTATGTGGCGAGTGTGCTGCTTATTCCCGCCCTGTATCAGGATCGGGCGATGTTGCTGTTGGCAGGCGGATTGCTCTATATGAGCGCTTTTACCGTCGATTGGTTCTTCTCGGGGATGTCCAATTTTCGCCTCATTACACTGCGTTCGGTGTTGCTGAGGGGAATCGGCATCATAGTGATGTTCGTCGTTGTCAAAGATCGAAGCGATGCCATTGTTTACCTGCTCATCACGGTGTTGACCACCGTCGCGACGTCGTTGTGGAACATGAGCTACCTGATGCGGACGGGGGTGAAGATATCGTTTCGCAGACTCAATATCAAACGTCATCTAAAGCCGTTGATGATCATCTTCTCGACACAGATTTCAGTGATGATATACACCCAAGTGGATGTGCAGATACTTCGATTTTTGTCCGACTATGTGCAGGTGGGATTTTATACGTCGGTGGTGATCGTTGTCAAGAGAGTGATGGGGGTGGTTAATTCTGTCGGTACTGCAACTATACCAGCCCTTTCGGCGCATGTCAAAGAACATGACGAGCAGAAGGTGAAAAGTATTATCGACAAGTCGTTCTCGTTTCTATCCTTTCTCGCTGCACCTCTTGCTGTCGGGTCGATCGTCGTAGCTTCGCATTTCGTACCTCTGTTTTTCGGTGAGGAATTTATGGGGGCTATACCGTTGTTGCAGATCATGGGGGGACTGTTCATCGTCTATTCGATGAGTGCCATCGCCGCGTTTCAAATCTTGATCCCATACGGGCAGGAGACAAAATTTTTGATCACGACGATCATTGGATGTGTGATGAATGTGGCGCTCGATTTCATCCTGATTCCCTATTGGCAGGGCGTCGGAGCAATGATTGCCACGGCATTCACCGAGATCGTGGTGACGACGCTATCCATATATTTTGTGTATCGGTATACGCCCCTGCGATTTAAATGGGAGGTATTGGGGAAGAATCTGTTGGTTTGTGTTCCGTTCGTGATTTTCCACCTGATTGTCTCCCGAATAACCGGTTCGAATGCGGTTTATCTGTCCGTTATGCTTCCGTTGTGTGCGGTATATTATTTGGGTATGCAACTTACACTCAGGAATGAGGCCGTCAAGGAACTTAAATGTTATTTTAAACGATGAAGATAATCCTCTCTTTTAATGATCCATACACGCCTCATGCTGCCACCGTGATGGCTTCGGCGATCGCCAACACGAATGAAAAGCTAAGTTTTGCGGTGTTGCATGCCTCGTTGAGCGATGAGAATCAACGTGTATTGACGGAGTTCTTTTGCGATAAAGTCGAGTCGTTGACGTTTCATAAAATCGAACCTTCATTGGTGTCGCAAGTGTCGGGAATCAAGGCCGCTCCACACTTGTTGCACGTGGAGACCTACTTGCGTCTGTTTGCAGCCGTTATTTTGGAGGATGATGTGGTGGTGCATATTGATTGCGATACGGTGATTGTAGGCGATGTGACCCGTATTCTCGATGAGTGGAACTCCTCGAAGGCCGTTTGTGCATGCAACGAATACGACGCGAGGTATAAGGAGGTGATGAGACCCTATCTGAAACGGGTTCACCGTGGGTGGAGTACTTGGGATGAGGTTGAGCATGATGCATATCAAAAACAAAAAGCACTGGGCATGGCGGGTGATTTTCACTATTTCAATGCCGGGGTGATGGTGATGAATCTGAAAAAGTGGCGTGAAACAGATCTGTCGGCTGCCGTTTTGTCGTTTATCAATGAACAGCCGTTTTTGAAAGCTGCCGATCAGGATGCATTGAATGCTGTCTTGGACGGTGACTTTGGCGTATTGCATCCAAAATGGAACTCGCATGTACTCAAATGCGGCATGTTTACCAATTACAGCGACAAGCAATTGGAGCAAGGGCATAGAGATCCGGTGATCGTCCATTTTACAGGATGCATCAAACCATGGGATTATCTCTCGACGCATCCGTATAAATCGCAATATTGGAAATATCGATGCCTGACCCCCTGGCATGAACGAAAATACAAGGATAAAAATCTTAAAAATATTCTCAAAAAATACGTAACAACTCCGGTAACGCGTGTTGTGTCGAAACTTTTGGGGCGTAAATATACCTACCAACTAAAACATTTTTTGCGATGAGGAAGATACATGTAGGGATGCTGATATCCTATGATTATGCCTACGCGCCCACGGCTATCGCACAGATGTATGATAGGGCGGATCGCATCACGTTGGCTGTCGACAAGGAGCGGCGTACGTGGGCCGGTGGGACGTTTGAAATAGATCCCGGGTTCTTCGACAGGGTGAAGGCAATGGATCCGGATGGGAAAATAGATATCCTGGAGGGTGACTTCTATGACAGTGGCCTGACTCCGATGGAGAACGATATTCGTGAACGCAACATGCTGTTGCGACACATGGATACCGGTGAGCCTAAATGGTATTTGCAAGTCGATGCGGATGAATATTTTGTCGATTTCGGACGGTTTGTCGATTTTTTACATGCCACGGAACGTCGTTTCAAGGGGAAACTTTTAGTTTGGTGCGAATGGGTGACGCTTTTTCGACAGGATCAGAGCGGATTTTTTTACATCGACTCCACGCGTAAAGAACATGTCCCGATAGCGATCAGTTCACCCTGCTACACGAGCTGCAGACTCAATTGTAAAAGTGTCAATATCTATACGAACCATCTGGTATTGCATCAGAGTTGGGCGCGTTCCGAAGACGAAGTGTTGAAAAAACTGAATAATTGGAGTCATAAGAATGACTTTGATACGGCTGTTTTTTTTAATCTTTGGCGTGGAGTGACGAAAGATAGTGCCGATACGTTGCTCAATTTCCATCCACTGGACGGCAAAATATGGGAGCGTCTCCGGTTTATCGAAGGTGGCGTGCAAGAAATTATCGCGACACTTCGAGGGGATGGGAGTCAGTCTTCGTTGCATCCGACGATCGGACAAATTCTTAAAGCCCAAGCTGTGCGTTTGTTGAAAAAGTTGCATTTGAAATAGTGGATGTCTCGATCATATTCGTCAATTACAAAACTTTGCAGTTGTTGATGGCCGCTATCGGTTCGGTCATTGAGAAGACTCGCGGATTGGATTATGAAATTATTGTCGTCGACAATGATTCGAACGACGGCGTCGAGGAGAGCATTAGTAGGGAATTTCCGCAAGTTCGAACCATTGTACTGCCGGAAAATATCGGCTTCGGACGTGCCAATAACGAAGGTATTCGAGTCGCAAAGGGACGCAATGTTTTGTTGCTCAATACCGATACACTGCTGGTGAACGGTGCCATCAAAATTCTTTCTGACTACCTGGACACTCATCCGAAAGTGGGGATTTGCGGTGGCAATCTGTATGACCTGAATATGGTTCCGATGCACTCTTTTGGACGTATGCCCTCGATTTGGGATGAGTTGTGTGAACTTTCGATGGGGGTGCTGCCCCGCATTGTCGAAGGGCGAAATCGAGGATTCAATTATAGTGAAAAACCTCTCCGGGTGGGATATATCACCGGTGCCGATATGATGATTCGTGGCAGTTTGTTGAAAAAGACAGGAGGATTTGACCCCGATTTTTTCATGTATTATGAAGAAGTGGAACTGACTTGGCGTATTAAACGGATGGGTTGTCGGGTTGTGAGTGTGCCAGGGGCTAAGATCATCCATTATGAGAGTCAAAGTGTAGGTTCGCAGGAGCGGAAGGATGCCATGCGAAAAAATAGCCGGAACATCTATTTCAGAAAGACCCATGGCAGAATTTACACGTTTACGGCAGATTTATTGCATAATCTCGCTGTACGTTTGAGACGTGCATTGGGACGATAACAGAATGAAAAAATAGAATGGAAGTCAGCAGTATTTTGTATTCGTTTCCCTATTGGATCGTGTTGACGCTCTATGTGTTGCTTGCGCTAATAGAGTTGCGAAACAAGGGGAATAAATACAGACTTCAATTGATACGTTACGTTTCGATTGTGGTGTTTCTGTTTTTTTTCGGATTGAGGGCTTGGGTCGGATATGATTGTCACGGGTATGCCTCGTTGTACGAAAGCACGGAGCCGCTGTTTCATAGCCACTATCTTGAAAACTGGAACAACCTGTGGGTCGAACCGGGATATGTACTTTATAGCTCGGTGCTAAAATGGATTAGCGGCGATTATGCGGTTTTCGTATTTATTTCCTGCCTGTTGGATGCTGCTGTGATCAACTGGTTCCTCAAACGTTATTCGCCTAACTATGCACTTGCTTTCTTCGTTCTGCTTGCCATGCATACGACCATGGAGATCGAACTGATGAGGAACGTGAAAGCGATCATGCTTTTCCTGTTGGCGATCCCGTACATCGAGCAACGGCGGTTTTGGCGCTATACGGGGTTGATGGCGTTGGCTTTCACATTTCACACCAGCTCGGTGATTCTGTATCCGCTCTATTTTTTTGTTCACAAACCTTGCCCGAAAAAGGTGTTTCTCATCGGTTTTATTCTTTGCAATGTGCTCTATTTCTCTCAGATCGAGTACCTGAAACCGATTATTCGAGGTTTGGCCGGATTGTTCGGAGGGAAAATAGCTCCGATGACCGAAATCTATTTGGAATCGGATCTCTACGGTGCCAATCGAGGAGTGAGTATCGGTTACATCGAGCGATTTGTCACTTCGATATTGGTGATGATATATTACGATAAATTGCTTGCGCAACGAAAAAGTAATGTTATATTCGTGAATATGTTTATCATTTTCATTTTTATCATGTTGCTTTTCAACCAAATATCCATTATTGCCGAACGGGTGGGGCTGTTATTTGCAATTTCGTACTGGATCGTTTGGCCTTCGTTGTTATATTGTTTCCGGTGGATGTCGAATCGAATCGTTTTTTTTGCCATGATCTATATCTATGCGCTGCTGCGGGTTACGGCTATTACAGGGAATGTGGTATATCGGTATGAAAACATACTCTTTAAACACCAATCGGAGCAACAAAGGAGATTCATTATGGAACGTAGTAGCCAGGAAATTATCGGACAGTAAGTGTATCGCGATGAAGAAACCGTGTCTTTATATAGGTCCGTATGCCGAGGGTGACTTCGGAGGTGGACTGGGGATCAATAAAAACAAGAAAATGTTGGAATCTATTTTCGAAGATAGATTGACGAAGATAGAGTTCGAGATGGGTGCTCCCCTGTTGACGAAACTTCTCCGTACGTTGCGAGGTTACACGTTGGGGCTCAATGGTAAAGTATGCCGACGTGCGCTCGAAAATGTGGCGCTGGATCCAACGGGATATGTTTTCGTTAATAGTTCATGTTACGGGGTGGTGTGCAAAAAGATCAAACGGAGATTTCCGCAGGTGAATGTCGTCACGTTTTTTCACAATGTTGAGCGAGAATATGTATTCGATGTGCTTAAACGTAAAAAACGGATCGGTAACTTGCTTACCTATTTAGTCACGTGGTATAACGAACGATTTGCTGTTCGGTATAGCGATACGATCATTGCACTCAATCGACGCGACAGTGAGTTGTTGTACAAAATTTATGGCAGGAGGGCCGATCGGTTTTTGCCTGTTTCGTTCGAGGATCGCTTCGATGCTGCGCGCGTCAGAGAAACACCTCATGTACGTCCGAGAGGACTTTTTGTCGGAAGTCTTTTTTTTGCAAACTTTTATGGCGTCAAATGGTTTGTGCAGAACGTTGCTCCCTTCGTGGATGCGGATATCGAGATTGTAGGTAAGAACTTCGAGACCGTACGCACGGAGTTGGAATGTTTGCCCAATGTGCATGTTATTGGTAGTGTACCCGACATGTCGACATATATCTATGATGCGGACTTCATCGTCGCACCCATTTTTGAAGGATCGGGAATGAAACTTAAAACGGTTGAGGCGTTGATGTATGGAAAGACATTGTTCGGTACTTCCGAAGCTTTTGAGGGCTATGAACTCGATACGGAGCGGGTTGGGGGATTGTGCAACGATGCCCGGACGTTTATTGAAAAAATAAATGGAGTAAAGAGTGGTGCGGGACGGTTCAACACATATAGCAGGGAGGTCTATCTGGAGCGATATACCGATGAGATATCTGCCACGACGTTCCGTTCATTTTTTGACGTGTGAGATGAGAATTACCTATTTTATCACAGGATTAGGGTTGGGAGGGGCTGAGATTGCGACCATCGGACTTGCCAACAAGATGGCCGAGGGTGGACACGGTGTGCAGTTGGTATACCTGTCCGGGATAAATGTCCACTCCGGGCGTGTTGATCCACGTGTGGAAGTTATCGGCTTGGGGATGAAAAAAACGCCTGTCGGATTCTTGCAAGCACTGCGAAAGGCCCGAAAAATTATTCGCGCATTCCGCCCCGATATCGTACATGCACATATGTTCCACGCTGTTTTGTTTGCAAGACTGATGCGGTTGGGGGTCAAAATCCCACGATTGATCGGTACGGAGCATACAAAAAATATCGAAAGCAAGATTCGGATGTTTGCCTATCGGGTGACGGATTGTTTGAGTGACCTGAATACCAACGTTTCTCAAGAGGCGTTGGATTATTTTGTTTCGAAAAAGGCATTCGGGAAGCGGAAAAGCAGGGCGATGTATAACGGGATTGATACGAAACGATTCTCACCTTCCAGACAGGCGGGGGATGATGTCCGGAAGAAATATGGCATCGGTTGCGATGAATTCCTATGGCTCAATGCAGGACGACTCGCCCCCGCAAAAGATCAGTTGAATTTACTCCTCGCCTTCAAGCAGATGGAGTCGGGTCGGTTGATGATCGTCGGCGAAGGGGAGTTGCGGGAGGAGTTGGAACGGCAGATCGAGACGATGGATCTCTCCGATAGGGTTGTTATGGCCGGGGCGCATTTCGATGTGGAGAACTTCTACAATGCGGCCGATTGCTTCGTGCTATCTTCGGCCTGGGAAGGATTCGGAATGGTGTTGGCGGAAGCGATGGCATGTGGAGTTCCGGTTATTTCAACCGATGCAGGAGGATGTGCGGAAGTGGTGCAGAATCGTGAGTTTATGGTTTTTGTTCGGCGCCCCGATCAACTTGCTGAAAAAATGTTGTATATTCGCCGTATGTCCCGGGAAGAACGTGCCAAAATCGGAGAACAAAATCGTTCCTTGTCTTTTAGATTCGATTTAGACATGATCTTGAAACAGTGGGAGGAAATATACAACACCATATGATTGTCAGAAGTAAAGCACCACTACGTTTAGGATTGGCAGGGGGAGGAAGCGATGTCTCCCCGTATAGCGACCTTTATGGCGGTTTGATCCTTAACGCCACCATCAATCTCTGTGCCTATTGCACGATCGAAGAGGGATTGCACAGTGGGATTGAAATAGCAGCTGCAGATCTGCAACAGGCACAATGCTATGATGCAGTACCCCAGTTGCCCCTTGATGGGACTTTGGATCTACACAAGGGGGTGTATAACCGGATTATGCGGGATTTCAAGCCCGGTGCGTTGTCGTTTCGACTGACTACATATTCCGATGCTGTGCCGGGGAGCGGTCTGGGGTCTTCGTCCACCATGGTGGTGGCTATTCTCAAAGCATTTACCGAGTGGTTGAATCTGCCCATGGGAGATTACGAAATCGCACAACTCGCCTACGACATCGAACGAAATGATTTGGGATTGAGCGGAGGTAAACAAGATCAATATGCGGCTGCATTCGGGGGATTCAATTTTATGGAATTTCTCTGTGATGGGCATGTGATCGTCAATCCGCTGCGTGTCAAACGATGGATAATCGACGAATTGGAATCGTACATTGTTCTCTATTATACGGGGGCTTCCAGGTCTTCGGCCGCCATTATTGATGAACAGAAAAATAACACCGCAAGCGGAAATCAAAAAGCCATTGAGGCGATGCACAAGATCCGTCAGAGCGCGTTGGATATGAAGACGGCATTGCTGTTGGGTGATATCGGACGCTTCGTCTCTATTTTGGGAAGCGGTTGGGAGGAGAAGAAAAAAATGGCTTCGCAGATTACGAATCCGCATATCGACGAGGTTTTTCGGGTGGCGATAGATGCCGGAGCCATAACAGGAAAAGTGTCGGGGGCCGGAGGAGGAGGATTTGTTATTTTTGCGGTCGAACCAACCAAAAGATTGGATTTGGTCAGGGCGCTGAATCGACTGACCGGACGGGTTGTTGATTTTCAATTCAGCGAAGGTGGTACTCAGGGGTGGAAAATATACAAATAACGATGAACAACATAATATCGCGACAAATCGAAGACTCTATTGCGGTCAAACAGGCAATCTTGGCAAATCCCCAATTTATTAAGGATATTCGGCGGGCTGCCGAAATGATTGTACGTGCTTATCGTGCGGGGCATAAAACACTCTTGGCTGGAAATGGAGGGAGTGCCGCTGATGCCCAGCATATTGCAGGAGAATTTGTAAGTCGATTTTATTTCGATCGACCCGGACTCCCCTCGATCGCCCTGACAACGGATACCTCCATCCTTACGGCTATCGGGAATGATTATGGTTATGAGAATCTTTTTGCACGTCAGGTGCAGGCACAGGGCAGTGAGGGTGATGTGTTTATAGGAATCTCTACTTCGGGGAACTCGGCGAATATCCTTCGCGCTCTGCAAGAGTGTCGTAAACACAGGATCCATACGATTGGTTTGACGGGGTCGGCGGATGGAAAGATGAGAGAGTTGTGCGATATAACGCTTGCGGTTCCTTCCTTGGAAACACCCCGTATTCAGGAGGTTCACAGTATGGTGGGACATGTCCTTTGCGGGATCGTTGAGGAAGAATTGTTCGGAGAGAAGAAATAGCATGGAGGCGATCATTTTAGCGGGTGGATTGGGAACAAGGCTTCGAGGTGTCGTGAGCGATGTGCCCAAATGTATGGCCCCCGTTTGCGGGCGTCCGTTTTTATCTTACCTGCTGGAGTATCTGGAAAAATATGGGGTTGATCGAGTGATACTCGCCTTGGGTTATATGCATGAAATCGTTGAGCAGTGGGTCGAGCATTCGGGTCTGAATCTCGAATTCGTTTACTCGATGGAAACAGAACCTTTGGGGACCGGTGGGGCTATTTGCAAGGCACTTGAATATGCAAAAGGAGATGAGGTGCTGATTCTCAATGGCGATACCTTTTTCGATGTTGACATAGATGCTTTTTTCAGGCTGCACAGACTGCATGGCGCCATATTGAGCATGGCACTCAAGCCGATGCGAAATTTCGAACGATACGGAACGGTTGAGATAAATGAGTCGGGAGGTGTTGAAGCATTTCGTGAGAAGAAATTCTGTGAGAGGGGTGTGATTAACGGAGGAGTATATGTGATACAAAAAGACAATAGTATCTTCGATGGATTGCCGGCGCGCTTCTCTTTTGAAAAGGAAATTTTGGAAAAACTTGCAGGGAACGGTCGACTGTTCGGGTTTGTTAATGAGGGGTATTTTATTGATATTGGCATACCCGAGGATTACGCCAGAGCGGGACGTGATTTTGAACAATTGTTTGACGATGGTGCTAATCGCTAACAGGGCTTACGATACACTTTTTTTAGATCGAGACGGGGTGATCAATCGGATGCGTTCCGGGGATTATGTGAAGTGTTGGGCGGAATTTGAGTTTCTGCCGGGGGTGTTGCAGGCATTGGCAAGATGCAATACCTTGTTTGAGCGGATTTATATTGTGACAAACCAGCGTGGCGTGGGGCGTGGGGTGATGACGCGTGAGGATTTGAATGACATTCACGATCGGATGTTGCGGTCGATTGTCAACCACGGAGGGCGCATCGATAAGATATATAGTTGTACAGCCACTTCTGCGGATGACCCTTGCCGCAAACCCAATACAGGCATGGCACAGCAGGCGCGTATGGATTTTCCACAAATAGATTTTTCGAAAGCCTTGATGGTTGGAGACAGCCAGTCCGATGAGTTGTTCGCTCAACGGGTGGGTATGGACTGCGTTTTGATCGGCAGAGATTACTCCTCTTTGGAGGCACTGGTCAATGATTCGCGTATCATCTGACGCAACTCGAGTTCCTGGTTTTCGACGACGTTGTGCCTGTGTGGACGGTAAAAATCGGGATACTTGCTTTTGGCGAGTTTAAATTTCATCTTCCCTTTTTTGCTCGATATGTCGACAGCCATACGGAACGGGATCGGGCTCTGGACGAGCGACACGTTGTAATCGAAATCCATGTCGATGCCGTGGCGTCCGGAGATGACGGCCTTATAGCGATCCATAACGAACAGGAATGGGTAGACATCCACTTTGTCGCGCAGGATGGTAAATTCCGCAGACAGGCTATCGACACGCAACATGCCTTCCTCTTTATATTTGAGCAGGAACGCCACCTGGTCGAACACCTCTTTGTCTTTGAGGGTGAGGTCCGTGGCGGCGACGGAACCGGCACCACGCAGCGTGGAGAGTTTGAACCGGTAGTTGGAGTTCATGTACCCGCCTGCCGAGAGGTGGAACTCTCCGCGGCCGTTGAACGAGCGCAGCATAGGCATGAGTTCATCGAGATCGGGGATGAAGCCCAGCAGTTCCTGGATCTCGATGTTGTTGAGGTGCAGCGATACACCGGCAAACAAGTGGTCGCGACGCGGCGTTTCGTATATGAACATGATCTGTCCGTCCGTGGCGGGGGACGAGAACGATATTTCGGGACTCACGTAGAGTTTCCCGTCCGCCACACGCAGATCGCCATGGATATTCGAGAAGACGTTAGGTTCGGGTTTGCCGCTGTACCACAGGGCGCGTCCGATATTGGCATGCAGGGTGATATCGACACCTTTAGGTACCATATAGGGTTCCGTGAGGGTTTCCGGTTCAATCGGTTTTTCGCCGAACACCTCCGACGTGCCCTCACCATTATCATCACGCCCACTCTCACCCGGGGCCGGTGCCGGAGCTGCGCCGTCAGGCGGTGCGGAGGCTGCGGCCCGGTTATCGACAGTAGCTTCCTCGGATCCGATACCGCTCGTGAGGGCCAAGAGTTGTGTGACGTTGGTGATGGGCGAGTTGAAGTTGAACTCGGCACGCAGGGGCGCCCGGCCCTGAATATAGGGACGTATGTCGTCCACGGTACCATCGAGCGAGAAGTCCGACTCGTTGAGCAGCACGCGTGCCTTTTGGATATTGAAACGTCGCGGAGTGAACTCCATGGCCAAGGTGGGTACCTCCACAGGATAGTTCAGCGACGGCGTATTGACGGTGGTATTTTGCACGGATATATTTCCGCGCGGCGAGAGTTGCGACCACAGGTCTGCACGTGACTCGTCGTACGTGATGCCGGCATTGATGTCCGTGCGTCCCACCGTGGCGGAAAGATCGTCCATGCGTGTCGCGATCGCATTGCTGCCGTACACCAGATGGAGGCGTTGCGTGGCGGCGTTACGGCGTCCGGGCTCGAGCGTCACGATACCCGAAGGTGATGTCACGTCGACCGTCATGCCACCCATCGCGGCCGAGAAATCGGCGAACGAGAAGTTCGCCGTCACCGCAGGCACGGCTTGGGTGTCGCGAATGTCGGAAGTCTCCACCGTGAGATTCATATTGGTGATGCCTGCGGTGGTGGACGCCCCTGCGGAGGCGTCCAATTTCTCGGCCGCGAGGGAGAGGGACGCAAACTTAGTGTGCTGAGATGTGGATTTGCGATTGGGCAAGGCGAAGTTCAGCGTGGCACGCGGCATGGCGACATGGATCGTGTCGTACGCGGCGCTGAGGTTGGTAACGTGAAGGTTTCCCGACACCTGCATGCGGTCGAGCGCCATCGTCGTGAGGTGCGACATCCGTGCCCGTGCCGAGAGCGATCCCGCGACATGTCCTTTCGCGACGAGATCCATATCACGTGGTATGAAGGGCCGCGCGTCGGCCAGGTTGGCCGACACGTTGGCTGACACGGCAGCCAACGGATCGACAAGTAAATTGTCGACGCGGCCCGTGACACGGAGGGATGAGTTGGGAGTTTTAGCCTCTAAACGGTTGATCGTCGCGTACGATATACTGTCCGTTTTGAGATCCGTGTGCAGGCCAATGTCCGCATGCACGTCGTGGAGCGGGTAGGGCAGCAGGGCAGGGTAGGTGACACTGCCCTGCTCGAACAACAAATTGAGGTCGACGACCGGCATCCCCGTGTCGCTGTACACACCCGTCACGGTACCATTGGAGGAGAGCATTCCGTCGACCGAAATACCTTTCGTATAGTGTCGCAATGAGGGCGGAACGAGATCCAGCACCGACGCCACGGGCCACGACGCGAATTTATACCACAGGTTGGTTTCGATGCCGGTGAGGAGGTTCATCCGCACATCACCGCCCACGTTCAGTTCCAGATCGTTGATATGGACGGTACCGGTGGTGAGCGTCGCCGCCATGTTTTTGAGGTCTATGGCCGCGGCGATATCCATCGACACGGTAGCATCGGTGAGGTATGCTTCGTCATCGAAAGCGAACGATACCTGTACAGGTTCCACCCTCAGGTCGGCCGTCATGGCGTCATCCCCGTACCGCGCCTTCACTCTTGCGGACAGCCTCGCCAGGGAGGCATCCATTCGTGTGGATTCATCCACGTAACGCACGTCGATATTTTTGAGTTTCAGGTCGTCCAGGTCGATCACTTCGATCGTCATACCACCCTCCTCGTCGGGAGTTTCATCGGGTGAGGGTTTGACAATGTCATAATTCATACGCCCGAGGCTGTCCGTGTAGAGACACACCGAACCGTCCTGCAACACAAGGTCGCTCAGCATCAACTTGTCTTCTTTGAGGAAGGCACGAATGTCGATCGCGGCATTCACGCGGTCGCACTGCACGAGCGTGTCGGTGGGTGTACCAACGGGGACGGGGTTGATGGCGCTGAGTCCATCTATACGCACGCCGAAGCGCGGGAAGGAGCTAAAAAACGTCAGTTCGACACGTTCCACCCGAGCGTCACAGGTGACGAATCGCGGTAGTTGCTTATTGACGATGGGCGTCAGCCGTGCGGGAGTGAAGACGATCCACAGTGCCACACATATCGTGACGAGTAGCAGCCCGACGATCGACGCCAATGTGATGCCGAATATTTTTAGCCCTTTTTTCATGTTAGTTCACCTTCGTTGCCGTGATTACTGTGCCATCCACATCATCCTCCATTTCGAGGGTCGCGGCGGTTAGGTTGAGCACGGTGAAACGCTCGGGGATCATGTATTGACCCGTCACCAGATCCTGGTGGGTGTACGTGAGAGCCTTGCCCGTGAGCGACCATTTGAAATTCAGGGCCTCCTCCTCGGCAACGCCATCGGTGGTATCCCACTCGTAACCTGTGCCGTCCGACATGAATCGTTGGTAGATCTGATGGCTGCTTCCGGCGATCGTACGTGTCGATTTCCAACGTCCGTTTCCGGCACTGAGCAGCTCGGGATCGAACGACTTGCCACCTGTACCGAGATCGCACGAAGTGAGTGCCAACGCTGTGAGCGCCACGAGGGCACAAAGAATCTTTTTCATAAACAATTGTTATAGAGAGTTTTAAATTTGGCCCAAAGATATACATTTTAAAGAAAAAATTGACTACCTTCGTCACTTCTTTTTTATGAATTTTCGTAAATTGCAACGCGATGAGTTGGTTTAAAGAGTTATTTTTCGGTCAATCCACGGCACACTCGATTTTGATGCTGTGCGTGGTGGTGGCGGTGGGGATCGTTCTGGGTAAGATCAAGATACGCGGAATCTCGTTGGGTGTGACATGGATCCTGTTCGCCGGTATCGCGTGCGCACATTTCGGCATGCAGGTCGATCGTGAGATCCTCCATATTTTTCAGGAGTTCGGACTGATCCTGTTCGTCTTTTCGATCGGACTTCAGGTGGGCCCGGGATTCTTCTCGTCGTTCAAGAAGGGCGGCATCACGCTCAATATGTTGGCCGTGGGAATCGTGCTGTTGGGCGTCGTGACGACCTATGTGCTGCATCTGGTCACGGGTATTCCGATCCCGACGATGGTGGGCATCATGTCCGGCGCGGTGACGAATACGCCGGGTTTGGGCGCCGCGCAACAGGCCAATATGGACGTCACGGGAGTTGCCGACCCGACTATCGCCACAGGTTACGCGGTGGCCTATCCGTTGGCCGTGGTGGGGATCATCCTGACGATCGTGGTGTTGCGATACGTGTTTCGTGTCGACATGAAGGCCGAAGAGGCACGCGCGCAGGCCTCCGACGCTTCGCAGGAGTCATCGGCACGCCAGCTCTCCCTGCGTGTGACGAACCCCGCCCTGAACGGCAAGAAAGTGGGGGTGATTCACGACATGATCCACCGCAATTATGTCATTTCGCGTATCCGCACGTCCGACGGGTCGGTGCACATGGTGAACGCCGAAACGATACTGCACACGGGCGACGAGATTTTGGTGATTACGTCACAATCCGCCGTGCCGACGATCACGACCTTTATCGGTGAACAGGTGGATCTGGAGTGGACACAGATGACGACGCAATTCATCTCGCGGCGCATCCTGATCACGAAACCGGAACTGAACGGTAAGAGCTTGTCGCAGTTGCGGTTACGTAGTTTCGGGGTGAGCATCACGCGGGTGAACCGTTCGGGTATCGACCTGGTGGCGAATCCGGGGTTGCGGTTGCAGATCGGTGACAAGGTGACGGTCGTCGGTACGGATCAGGCGATCGCCGAAGTGGAGAAGAAACTGGGTAACTCGCTCAAACGCCTCGACCATCCGAATCTCTTTCCGATATTTATCGGTATTGTGCTGGGTGTCATTCTGGGCAGTATACCGTTCGTTTTCCCCGGTATTCCACAACCCGTGAAGTTGGGATTGGCCGGAGGACCGCTCGTCGTGGCGATCCTGATCAGCAGATTCGGTCCGAAGTACAAACTCGTCACGTACACGACGATGAGTGCCAACCTGATGCTGCGTGAGGTGGGGATCGCACTGTTTTTGGCATGCGTGGGACTGGGTGCAGGCGGCACTTTCGTGCAGACGATCGTCGAGGGCGGTTACAAATGGATCGGTTACGGGGCGTTGATCACGGTGATTCCGATTCTGGTGATGGGATTCGTGGGACGCAAGCTGTGTCGATTGAACTACTTCACGTTGAGCGGTCTGTTGGCGGGTTCGATGACCGATCCTCCGGCACTCGCCTATGCGAACGATATGGCAGGTAACGATATTCCGGCCGTGGGCTATGCGACCGTTTATCCGCTGACGATGTTTATGCGTGTACTTTGCGCACAACTTTTAATTTTGGTTTTTTAGAGGCATTTTCGGCACTTTGCTCATTGGCAGCTCGGTTACGTACGTCGAGTACGCGCCCTCGCTCCCAACTTCGACAAAGCCCCAAAACTATCCTCTAAAAATTCCAAAATTGTTAGACTTCTTTTAGCTTTAATCATGAAAAAACTTCTGCTTCTCCTCCTCTTTCTTGCGGGCACGATCGCTTTCGCGGCGTGTAACCCGACCAAAACCCCGTCTCCGATCGGTACGAAGGAGGTGCGTAATATCATCTTTTTCGAGGTGAACAACGTCAACCCGCTCAATGCACTCGAATACCGTACTGCGTCCGGGGAACCGTTTTTCGACGTGGTGGTACTCTTTTCGTCGAACGTCAATTACAACGCCACGGACGACGAGGTGTACGTGCATCACAACCCCAACTGCCAAGCCTTGCTGGACGCTGCCGATACGTATATCGCACCCCTCCAAGAGGCTGGTATCGCGGTGTATCTGAGTGTGTTGGGGAATCACGATGCATCGGGTGTGGCACAACTCTCCACCGAGGGCGCGCGCATGCTGGCGAAGGACATTGCACAGACCTTGGAACGGTACGATCTCGACGGCGTATGTTTCGATGATGAGTATTCCAAGGCACCCGACCTGACGAATCCGTTGTTTGCCGACCGATCGGCCGAAGCGGGGTCGCGGTTGCTGTACGAGACGAAAAAACTGATCGGCGACAAGAAGGTCCTGATCTATGAGTACGGAATGCTCTACGCCGCCGGGTTGACGGAGATAGACGGAACGGCACCGTCACAGTTTGTGGATATTATTGTGCCCGATTACACCAAGACGAGCCATCCGATCGAGGGCATGACGAATGCCGATTGTGCCGGTTACGCGGTGGAGCTGAACCTCGGCAGGGGACACGGTGCCGCGACGGTCGAACAGGCGCAACGTATCAAGGCGGAGGGTTACGGGTGGTACATGTGGTTCGGCCTCGATCCGATGGCACGGGAGTCGGTATACGCATCCAACCTCACGGCGTTGAATGACGTGTGTATAGGTCTGTACGACAGGGAGTTGGCCGTTCCGACACACTTCTACAAGAAAACCTCCGAAGGCGTCTACGATTCCACTCGCTACGCGTTTTAAGGCCTCCTCCCCGCGACGGGGTATCGTTGGAATACCGATGGTCAACTGTACAACCAGACTTCCACCGGGCACTACTGGGCTTGTCAGGCAACTTCTGAAATAACGGTGCAAAGATTCCTCTTCGATTCCACAGAATTCAATACGCCTGAGGCTAATGTCGGTAACCCCGGGACCGCTATCACCCTCCGTTGTATAAAGATCTAATGTAGGGCGGGAC
>QMCD01000173.1_pt1 | contig 46730 bp, 43 predicted proteins | sample 1821841 | NCBI WGS metagenome assembly QMCD01 (sample SAMN01991225, study PRJNA193472) | Termite gut metagenome, whole genome shotgun sequencing project. | isolation source: worker | host: Macrotermes natalensis
GAACTCGGAACACCCCCTTACAGCGATCCCGGGCGCACGGCGGCCGACTTCGACAAGACCGTCGACGACCATCCCGCCCGGCTGATAGCCCGTGGCATACGCGCTCTGGCCGACCGTCCCGAACTCCGCGCGGGTTACACCACTTTCGAAGAATTGTTGGAGATTGGGCAATTCCGACTATCTTTGTAACTCCCAAAGCAACGAAGCACAATAATTGAACCCTATAAGTAACCGCCTGAGGGTACGCCTCCGGTAGCGGTTGCTTATTTGGGATCGTGCATACAGTTGCTTTGGGAAAAACTCTGTAGCCGGGGGCTTTTTTTGAAAACTATCCGACCATCGATGTATAGCGCCTCAATAACAAGACTACACCCCACTGCTTTCATCCTGCTCGTCGACCAGTCGGGTTCGATGGCCGAGCGTATCGTTTTCGGCGGGGTCAACACGACCAAAGCGCGCGCCGTGAGCCTTGTGGCGGCTTCGTTCATCGACGAACTTTTGTATCGTGTCCGGCGCGAGGGAGGGCCCAGGGACTATTACGACATCGCCGCTCTGGGTTATTCCGGGGACGGGGTAAGGTCGTTGCTCTCGCCCGCGGGCGAATTCACCACTCCCTCGCGTCTCGGGGCGTCGGAGGTGAGGCGCGAACGGATCTCCCGCGAAAGACTGCTTCCCTCGGGCCGCAGCGTGATGGCCGTCACCGAGCAGAACGTCTGGTTCGAGGAGCGGGCCACGGGGTCGACCCCCATGTGCGCGGCCCTGCGCGAAGGGTTGTCGCTGGCCGCGAGATGGTGCTCGCATAAGCGGAATAGGGCGAGCTATCCTCCCTCCGTTATCAACATCACCGACGGAGAAGCCTCCGACGGCGGCGCGGACGACGTGCGCTCCATTGCCGAAGCGATCCGGGCTACCGGAACAGACGACGGCCACACGATCCTTATGAACATACATCTCGCACGGAGCGGCGAAGAGACCCTGCCCGTACTTTTCCCCTCGTCTCCGGACGAACTTCCCGCCCATCGCTACGCGCGCCTGTTGTGGGATATCTCGAGCGAGATGCCCGAGAGCTACGACGACGTGATATGCTCTCTGCGTCAAGGGGCGGCGCCTACGTTCCGAGCCGTGGGCTGGGGCTGTCATATCGGCGGGGTGGCGGCAATGATGAACATAGGTTCGGTCAACACCGTCATGTTATGATTATCACCATCTCCCAATATATAGAGGCTCTCTGTTCGCCCGACGGAAGGACGCGCTCGTTGCGGCGTCTCGCTCCTGTGTACGATGAGGTGGGAAGGCCGGTTCTCGCGATGCCGGGACACGGCCTGGTCGATTTCGAGGTCACCGTGGATGGAGTGCGGCACACTCTGCGTTGTCCTTTGACGCGCGGCGAAACGGCGGCGAGACGTTTGAGGGCGCTGGCTGGCAGGGACCGCGGGTTGGGAGGACGGTTTTTCACCGAATGGAAGATGTTGGAGAGCGAGATAGTGCTGTTCGACGAGGCCGGAGAGGCCCTCGAAGTCGATATTCTCGTGCGTCCGACGCCTGCGGGTGAGAGTCTTGCCGACTTTTTGGATAGAGCCGCCGCCGGAGAAGAGACCGAACCGGTCGAAGCCGCCCGTCGTTCGTTCGAGGAACTTGTCCGCTGGGCCGACCGGGTGGGCCGTAGCGGCATTGCGCTCCACAGGTTGACGGTCGACCCCGACGGCGCCGTTTTCCTGACCGGATTCTCGGCGACCGACGAGCGGGAACGGATCGCGGAGATGTTCCGCTCTGCCGCCCCGCAGAAAGAAACCGCACCCGAGCCGCCACCCGGATATGAAGAGTGGATTTGGAACGAGAGCCTTAGTCTTGCGACGACGATGGCCGAAGGTCGCTGGGGAGTGGCGGACGCTACCGGCTTGCTACTGACCACCGAACCTTATGAATGGCTCGGCGAATGGTCGGAGGGGCTTTTGCTCGCCCAAAAAGGCGGCAAATGCGGATTTATAGACACCACCGGCCACCAAACCATCCCTTTCATCTACGACGACGCCTCCTCCTTCTCCGAAGGTTGCGCACTCGTGACGCTCAACGGTGAAAAATTTTTCATCGACCCTCGCGGGAGCAGGATTTAATTACGAGTTACGAGAGTTGCGCGCGTCTTCGATATTTTCGAGTAATTTATTTCCCAGAGCTTCGACGATCTCGGTTATCTCCTCCCCAGACAAGGATTGATGGTACATTTTGGTGAGGACTTTATTATTTGCGGAGTTTGAAACTATGAAAACGTGCGGAAAAAAATCAAAAGAAATAATGCCACAATCCAATGTCACCGAATTATCAACGTTTACGATACCCATAGCGGAAGCAGAAATAATGAGTGGTGTTCTTCTTTCGGCGGCATGATTAATATATGATGGTAAAGATTTGGATTTTAAAACATCAAATGTTTTTGTCTTCTCTCGTACGAAAGAGTCCGTCGTAACAAAAGAGGTTCTGTCAAATATGATCGAGTCAAATCCTTTCAGCATCTTTTCCCATTGATCCATTAGTGGATATATCGAGTCCTCAGTCACATTCTTGATCGCATCGGAGGAGAATTTAAGTTGCACTTCCTCCTGCGAAGCCCCGAGTTCTTTCTTCAAATTCCGGAGCTTCTTATTAAGATCGCCCGGCTCATCGAGACTCTCCCCTTTCGCCGCCTTTATGCATAGTTCCAACGAATACTCCATCTGCTCCTTCATGTAATTCACGAACGGCTCTATCTGCGGCAGTTCGGCGTTCGCCCCGTCGGAAGGCATGAGACCGACAAGGATATCCGCACGGTGCAGTGCCGACAGATAATCGTCCTTGCGCTCGCTCTTGATAATCACCATCGGGTAATCGTGGCGCATCAGAACGTAATTGACCAGCAGGCGCGCTATCCGGCCGTTTCCATCCTCGAACGGGTGGATACGGATAAACCTGTAATGTAGCAGGCTTGCAAGCTCCAACGGATGCAGAACCCCCGCCCTGTCCTGTTCGTTATACCATGAAACCAAAGCCGTCATCATCGCCGGGGTCTCTTCCGGCGCGGCATAATAAAACGTCTCGCCCGTCGCGGTTATGACGTGATTCGGGCGGGTTTTATAGCTGCCGATCCTGACCTTCATTCTCGATTTGGAGCCGTCCGATGCAACCGCGTCCTTGTAAAACGGTTTCACAAGGATAAGTTCGTTCAGATCGCGTATGAATTTCTCCGTAAGGGGTTTCGTAGTGTCCGCAGCCTCTTCGCGCACCATTTTTAATGCCACGTTATGGGCCTGCATCTCTTCGTAATCGCGCAGTTTGGCATCGCCGGTCGTGTCGCCGAACATGAGAAGAAGTTCGGTTTGCCCGTATGTCAACGTATTGCCTTCCAAATGGTTGGAATTATAGTTGAACTCAAGAATAAACTTTCTGTCGAGCCGCGCCTGATTCTCTTCCGTAAGCGGCTTCATGGACTGCCACTTCTGATACAGTTGCCTTATGTTTTTCATATTAGCAAGAGTTAAACGATCTCAAAGATACGAAAACAATTTTTATTATTTCATTTTCATTTGCCCTCATGATTATCCGGGGGGAGGGGCGCATCGAAAATTTAAGCCCGTCAAATCGCCTGAAAACCGCCGTTTTTGCCAAAAAATCACGAATTGCGATTTTCGAATTGCGATTTTCGTTATCTTTGTAGGCTAAATCGTGTTAAAAATGGCTGAAGAGAAGGAGCCTATGGAAGGCGAAGAGCGGGAAAACGCTCTCGAAAATAACGAAATGACGGCGGGCGAACAGCTTGCGGGAGGCGGACGCATCGTCGAGGTGAACATCACCGAGCAGATGAAGAGCGCCTACATCGACTATTCGATGTCGGTGATCGTCTCGCGCGCCCTGCCCGATGTCCGCGACGGTCTCAAACCGGTTCACAGGCGTATCCTCTACGACATGTCGAACGAACTCGGCCTCTACTCCGACAAGCCGCACCGCAAGAGTGCGCGTATCGTGGGGGATGTGCTCGGTAAGTTCCACCCCCACGGCGACGGCTCGGTCTATGACGCGATGGTGCGCATGGCGCAGGAGTGGAGCCTTCGCTATCCTCTGGTCGACGGCCAGGGTAACTTCGGTTCGCTCGACAACGACCCTCCGGCGGCTATGCGTTACACCGAGGCGAGGATGCGAAAAATCGCCGACGAGGTGATGAGCGATATCGAAAAGGACACGATAGATTTCACCCTCAACTTCGACGACACGCTCAATGAACCGACGGTGCTTCCGACGCGCGTCCCGTTGTTGTTGTGTAACGGCGCGAGCGGTATCGCGGTCGGTATGGCCACCAACATGGCTCCGCACAATCTGGGAGAGGTGATCGACGCCTGCGTGGCATATATCGACAATCCCGGGATCGAGGCGAGCGGCCTGCTGGAGCACGTCAAAGGCCCCGACTTCCCGACCGGGGGCATTATTTACGGCTACGAGGGGGTTCGCGAGGCTTTGGAAACGGGCCGCGGCCGCGTTATGATGCGGGCCAAGACCGAGATCGAGCTCACCCACAGCGGGCGTGAGATGATAGTCATCACCGAGATCCCCTATCAGGTCAACAAGGCCGAGCTTATCAAGAAGATCGCCGACCTCATCAACGAAAAGAAGATCGAGGGCATTTCATACGTCAACGACGAGAGCGACCGCAAGGGTATGCGCATCGTGATAATCCTCAAGCACGACGCCGTGGCAAGCGTGGTACTGAACACGCTCTACAAAATGACGGCGATGCAGACCTCGTTCGTGGTGAACAACATCGCGCTCGTGGACGGCCGTCCGCAACTTCTGAACCTCCGCGACATGGTGCGCGAATTCGTGTCGCACCGCCACAACGTGATCGTTCGCCGCACCCGCTGGGAACTTCGCAAGGCCGAGGACAGGCTACACATAGTGAAGGGTCTTCTCATCGCGCAGGACAATATCGACGAAGTAATTTCGATCATCCGCTCGTCGGAGAACACCGATATCGCCAAGACCCGCCTTCAAGAGCGTTTCGGCCTCACGGAAATCCAATCCACCGAGATAGTCAACATGCGCCTCAGAGCCCTTACGGGGCTCGAACGCGGCAAGTTGCAGGACGAACACGACGAACTCGAAAGGCGCATAGCACGCTTCAACGAGATCCTCGGCAGCGAAGCCGAACAGTACGGCGTCATCAAGGAGGAACTCCTCGAAATAAAAGCGAAATACGGCGACAAACGCCGCACCGAGATAGTTTACAGCGCCGAGGAGTTCAATCCCGAGGATTTTTACGCCGACGAGGAGATGGTAATCACCATCTCGCGCATGGGTTATATCAAACGCACCCCTCTGACCGACTACCGCACGCAGGCACGAGGCGGCATCGGCGCCAAAGGCTCGGCCACGCGCGACGAAGATTTCATAGAGCATCTTTACGTCGCCACGATGCACAACACCATGATGCTCTTCACCGAGAAGGGACGCTGCTATTGGCTCAAGGTGTACAACATTCCCGAGGGGCCGCGTTCGGCAAAGGGGCGCGCGATCCAGAATCTGATCCAGATCGACCCCGACGACAAGGTACGCGCATACATCAACGTCAAAAAACTCGACGATAAAGATTATGTGAACAACAACCACATCATAATGTGTACCCGCGAGGGGACGATCAAAAAGACCCTCCTCGAAGCCTACTCGCGTCCGCGCCAAAACGGCGTGAACGCCATTACCATCCGCGAAAGCGACCAGCTCATCGAAGCCAAACTCACCAGCGGCAACGCCGAGATCATGATCGCTTCGGGCGCGGGCAAGGCCATCCGTTTCAACGAATCGACCGTAAGGCCCATCGGCCGTACGGGGGCCGGTGTGCGCGGCATATCGCTCGGAGAGGGCGAGGAAGTTATAGGCATGATTTGTGTGGAGCCCTCTGATGGTAAGGATGTGTTGGTGCTCAGCGAAAAGGGATACGGCAAACGTACCGACCTCGACGAATACCGCATCACCAACCGCGGCGGCAAGGGTGTCAAGACGATCAACATCACCGAAAAGACCGGCAGTCTGGTCTCCATACAGTCGGTGAGCGACGACGACGACCTGATGATCATCAACCGCAGCGGCATCACCATCCGCACGGCCGTGTCGGGAATCCGTCTGGCAGGACGCGCCACGCAGGGGGTCCGCATAATCAACCTCCGCGAGGGCGACGGGATAGCGTCGGTCGTGGCGGTGCCCCGAACCGAGGACGAGACCGCGGCCGAAGCAGACGCCTCGCCAGTCGAAAATGTCGTCCCGCCAGCCGAAACGGCCGATTAGGAGTGAGACATTGCCGTTTTAAGAATTTTGTGATAACTTTGAACTAAAATAAACAGACTCTTACACTATGAAAAAGATCTTATTGACCATGCTGGGCGTGGCACTGATGGCCGCTCCCGCCCTCGCACAAGTTCCCTTGGGCGTCACCGCCGAAAAGGTCGATGTGAACAAGCTGAAAGCCGCCATTGCCAAATCCGACGCCGAGATCGCCGATGCCAAAAAGGCCGCCAAGGTCGCCACGTGGATCAAACGCGGAAATACGCTTATCGACGTCGACGGCAAACCCGTCAACGGAGTGTACGCAACGATGCCCGAGGCGATGCTCAAAGCCACCTACGGTGACGCCACTCCGACCGTCGAGACCATCGCGGGAAGAGAGTACACCGTCTACACCTACGACCATTTCAAGGCCTATCTTTTGAACGGAGCGGTCGAATATTTCATTCCGGTTACCGTTATTGACCCTGCCGCGCTCGACAAAGCCCGCGAAGCGTTCGAGAAAGCCTACCAGATCGACCCTAAAAAGGTCAAAGAGGTGAGCGCCGGTCTGGAGGCCATCCGCCGTAAAAGCGTCGAGGATGCCACCAGCCAGTTTACCCTGGGCAACTATAAGGCGGCCGCCACCGATTTCCGCAGGGCCTACACCGCGAGCATCCATCCCGCCGCCGCCGGGATCGATACCCTCTCTCTCTACTATGCCGGTATGTCGGCGGCCCACGCGCTCGACCACGCCGCCTCTCTGGAGGATCTGAAAAAAACCCTCGAATTGGGCTACGAAGCGGACGGAGATATCTACCGACTGATGTTCGTAGGGTTCTACAATCTCGACCGCCGCGAGGAGGCTCTGGCGATTCTTCAAAAGGGGCTCGCCCTCTATCCCGCCAACGAAGACCTCATCGACATGATGATGAGGTACTATGCCGAGAATGACGGAGACCCCACCTCTCTGGTGCCTATGGTCGAGGAAGCCATCGCCAAGAACCCCGAAAATCCCGTACTTTATCAGGGTCTGGCACGGATATATGACAAATTAGGCCAGATCGACAACGCCATCGAAACTATTCAAAAAGCGGTGGCTCTCGCTCCCGAAGATTTCCTTTCGAGCTATCTCGAAGGGCTGTTCATCGTCAAGAAAGGCGACGAGATGAATGTCGAAGTGGGCAGGCAAAGCTTCACGAGCAGGGCTCAGGCCCAGGAAGCCGAAGGCAGGGTGAACGATGTGTTCCGCCAGGCTATCGCCCCGCTCGAAAAGGCGTATTCGATCAACCCCGAAGAGATCGCAACGGTCGAACTGCTCAAGAACCTCACTTTCCGTCTGCGCGAAGAAGAGGGAATGCAGGCCAAATACGAAAAATATAACGGACTGTTCGACTCCATGGGAGGACAGAGTAACGCGGCTCAGTAAGCCATCCGGAACAGGTTCTGAAAGCAAGGCGCAGTTTTTTTACCTGCGCCTTGCTTTTTTTTGCGTATAATTTATGGAATTTCCCGTTTCCTTGCATCTATAGGGCAAAACGGATAGAGAAATTTCAAAGTCGGTATGATTGAAAAAAACGTGCCATCTAAAAACAGTCTGAAATATACAATTTTTAAAAATAGTTCTTACATTTGCGATTCGGGCAGTTAACGAACAAAAACTTAAAAACTAAATCATATGGAAGCTAAAAAAACACGCAGAGCCGACTTGCAGAACCGCAGGGTGCTCTTTATGGAGATCGGACTTGTCATAGCGCTGGCGGTGGTTGTTCTCGCCTTCCGCTGGGGACAAACCGAGAAGGATGTTAAACCGATGACCGACAACGTCGCGGCGGTCGAAGAAGAGGTGATCGTCAACACAGAGCAGGAAGAACGTCAACCCGAGGTCAAGCCTCAGGTGAATCAGGTGCTCTCGGAGTTCATCGACGTCGTGCGCAACGAGACCCAGATCACGACCGAATACAGTTTCGACGAGTTCGACGAAGACTTTCAGGTCGTAGTACCGGTGATCGAGGAAGAGGTTGTGGAAGATATCCCCATCTACAACGCCGAGGAGATGCCCACCTTCCAGGGAGGGAGCCTCAACGACTTCCGCAACTGGGTTCAGGGACGCCTCGTGTATCCCCGCATGGCCATCGAGAACAACATTTCGGGTAAAGTGACCTTGCGTTTCGTCATCGAACGCGACGGTTCGCTCACCAACATCGAGGAGATCGCTTCTCCCGACCGCTCGCTCACCGAAGAGGCCATCAGGGTACTGAAACAGTCGCCCAAATGGTCGCCCGGCAAGCAACGCAACCAACCGGTCCGCATTTTTTACATCCTGCCGGTCGAGTTCAAACTGGAGCAGAACGGTTAATCCGCTCTATGCTATAAAGACGAAAAAGGGTATTCCTTCGAGGGAGTACCTTTTTTTAATGAATAATGGATAATTGATAATGGATAATTATCTTTGTGCAGACCATTATCAAAGACTTTCGACCCATGGAAGAAAAAAACGAACGGGCGGTGCTGTTGGCGGTGGTGGCCGGACAGACGACCGAAGCGCGTGCCGCCGAGTACCTCGACGAGTTGGCTTTCCTGGCCCACACGGCCGGGATCGACACCGTGCGCCGTTTCACTCAACGCCTCTCCACCCCAAACTCGCGAATTTACCTCGGCCCCGGCAAGCTCGACGAGGTGGCGAAATACTGCGCCGACAACGAGATCGACGTCGTGATCTTCGACGACGAACTTTCGCCTTCGCAGACCCGCAACATCGAAAAGATCATACCTTGCCGCGTTCTCGACCGCACGCGCCTTATACTCGACATCTTTTCGTCGCGCGCACGCACTGCTTACGCGAAAACGCAGGTCGAACTTGCCCGGTACCAATATATGCTGCCCCGCCTTACCGGTATGTGGACCCACCTCGAACGGCAGAGGGGCGGCACCGGAACGCGCGGCGGAGCGGGTGAACGCGAGATCGAGACCGACCGCCGCGCCATTCGCCACCGCATCTCCCACCTCAAGGAGGAGCTGAAAAAGATCGACCGCCAGATGGCGACCCAAAGGGCCGGACGCGGAGGGCTCGTTCGCGTGGCGCTGGTGGGATATACCAACGTGGGCAAGTCGACGCTGATGAACCTCATCTCCAAGAGCGACGTATTCGCCGAGGATAAACTCTTCGCAACGCTCGACACGACGGTGCGCAAGGTGGTTCTGGACAACCTGCCCTTTCTGCTCTCCGACACCGTGGGCTTCATACGCAAGCTACCCACCGAGCTTATCGAATCGTTCAAATCCACCCTCGACGAGGTGCGCGAGGCCGATCTGTTGCTCCACGTCGTCGATATTTCGCACCCCGGTTTCGAAGACCAGATACGCGTCGTGCGTGAGACGTTGAAAGATATCGGCGCGGGCGGCAAGCCCGTATTCATGGTCTTCAACAAGATCGACGCCTACACCTGGGTCAAAAAAGACGAGGACGACCTGACCCCCGCCACGCGCGAAAATCTCTCGCTCGACGATCTCCGAGGGACGTGGATGTCGCGCGAGAACGCCCCGTCGATCTTCATCTCGGCGCGCGAAAAGATCGGGATCGATCGTCTGAGGGCCGACCTCTACCACATGGTGCGCGAGATACACTCGGGACGCTGGCCGTTCAACAATTATTTGTATTGATCGACAAAAAACCTTACCTTTACGGGAAAACCGACTGAAAAATGGATATACATATTCTTGATGGGCAGAACACCGTGTTGAACCGCTTTATCGCCGAGATGCGCGATGTGAGGATTCAGGGCGACCGGATGCGTTTTAGGCGCAACCTCGAACGCTGCGGCGAGATCACCGCTTACGAGATATCCAAAACGCTCGCCTACACGACGCAAATGGTGGAAACGCCCCTCGGCGAGGCGGCCGTCGCAATGCCCGACGACCGGATAGTCATAGCGACGATCCTTCGCGCGGGGATACCCTACCATCAGGGCTTTCTTAACTATTTCGACGGGGCTTCGAACGCCTTCGTGTCGGCCTTCCGCAAGTATGGCAAGGACGGCGCCTTCAAGGTGAAGGTGGAGTATGTTTCGTGCGGCGACCTCGAAGGAAAGACCCTCATTCTTGTCGATCCGATGCTTGCAACGGGGACTTCGACCGTGCTCACCTACAAGGCTCTGCTCGAGAAGGGCGGCACTCCCAGCCACACCCACATCGCATCCATAATAGCTTCGGACGAGGGGGTGGCCTATGTGCGCCAACATTTGCCCGACGACGATGTCACCGTGTGGTGCGGTGCAGTGGATGAGGAACTCACCGTGAAATCTTATATCATTCCGGGCCTCGGAGACGCCGGGGATCTCGCCTATGGCGACAAGTTATAAATTACGAATTTCAAATTACGAATTACGAGGATGAGCTACGCAGAAAAAATAAAGGAATTCGCAACGGCGGCGAGTGAGGAGCAGGTGGCGGCGGAAGTGGCGCGTATAGAGGCTCTCGCGGCACGCAATGAGACACAGGCGGTGTGGGCGGCGTGTCTCGGCGCCATAGACCTCACCTCGCTCGGCAGCGCCGATTCCGACCGTTCGATAGCGGAGTTCGCGGGGCGCGCCGCGCGGTTTGCGATAGATTATCCGCACCTGCCGCCCCCCGCGAGTGTGTGCGTCTACCCGTCGTTCGTCGATATCGTGGGGCTGGCTCTCGGAAGTTCGCGCATCGCAATAACGAGCGTCGCGGGCGGATTCCCCTCGTCGCAAACCTTTATCGAGGTGAAGATGCTGGAGGCTGCCATGGCTGTCGAAAGCGGAGCTGACGAGATCGACGTCGTGATCTCGATAGGCGAAATGCTCGACGGCGAGATCGACCGTATGGCGGGCACGATCGCTCTGTTGCGCGAGGAGGTGGGGCCCGAAACGGTGCTCAAGGTGATAATTGAGTCGGGCGCCTTGAAAACCCCCGCCCTGATCCGCGACGCCTCGCTCGCCGCGATGCTGGCCGGAGCCGACTTTGTGAAGACCTCGACCGGAAAGACGGACGTCGCCGCAACCCCCGAGGCCGCCGTCGTGATGTGCACGGCAATTCGAGATTATTACGAAAAAACGGGCAAAAAGATCGGCTTCAAGGCGGCCGGAGGAGTCAGAACGGCGAAAGACGCATCGCTCTATTACACCATCGTCGAGGAGACCCTCGGTGAGGAGTGGCTCACACCCGCTCTTTTCCGTATCGGCGCCAGCGGTCTTGCCAACAATCTGCTCTCGGCGATAGAGGGACGCGAGATAAAATACTTTTAATTTGATGATTTGGTAATTTGGTGATTTGATAATGGGCTGCGCTAAAGAAACAATTATCAAATTACCAAATCATCAAATTATCAAATAACTATTGATATGGGCTGGTTCCGAACAGCATTAACGGTGGTCTACGTTCTGATGGTGGTGTCGATAATCGTCACCATCATCCGTGAGAAGCGCGACCCCGTTAAATCGCTCGCCTGGATCGCCGCCATAGCCCTCGTGCCGGTGTTGGGCCTGGCGGTCTATGTGTTGTTCGGACGCAACTGGCGAAAACGCAAAATGTTCTCCCGCAAGGAGATTCTCGACGAAAAATGGGTCGAAACCGTCTACGAACAGCAATTCTCGAGACTCTCCGACCCGGGCCTCGTCGCCACCCCCGAGATAGAGAACCATCGAGGCACCATCCGCCTGATGCTGGGCAACAGCCGGGCCCTGCTGAGCGTTCACAACCGCGTGAAGGTGCTGCAAAACGGCAAGGCGACCTTCGCCTCGCTCTACGAAGCGCTCAAAGGGGCCGCCCGCTCGATACATCTGGAGTACTACATCTTCGAGAACGACCGCATCGGCCGCCAGGTGGAGAAGATACTTGCAAAAAAGGCACGTGAAGGAGTCGAGGTGAGGCTCATCTACGACGGGGTAGGCACGCTATGGACGGAAGGGAGCATTTTCCGACGATTGCGCAGAGCCGGGGTTCAGGTCGAATGTTTCATGCCGGTGGTTTTTCCGTGGCTTACCAGCCGCGTCAACTATCGCAATCACCGTAAGATAGCCGTCATCGACGGAAAAGTGGCATACACCGGAGGGATCAACATCGCCGAAAGATATCTTGTCGGTACGCGCCTGGGCCGGTGGAGGGACATCCATTTGCGCATCGAAGGCGAGGCGGTGAGGATGTTGCAGTCGGTTTTCATCACCGACTGGCATTTCGTGCGTCCGGGCGAACGGCTTTCGGCGGACGCCTATCTGCTCGACACCGATATTGAAGAGATTTGTCCCGTACAGATCGCGGTCTCGGGCCCCGACAGCGACTGGGCGGCCATCATGCAGGCTTTCTTTTCCGCCATAATGAAGGCGCGGGAGAAGATATTCATCTCGACCCCCTATTTCACCCCGAACGCCGCACTGTTGACCGCCCTCAAGGTCGCGGCGCTGAGCGGCATCGACGTGAGACTGCTGATCCCCGGACGAAGCGACTCGAAGATGGCATACTGGGCGACACGCTCATACGTTCAGGAACTTCTGGAGGCGGGCATCAAGGTCTACATGTACCGGGGAGGTTTCAACCACTCCAAACTCATCATCATCGACGGCGAATTCTCCTCGGTCGGTTCGGCCAATATGGATACGCGCAGCCTCGAGGACAATTTCGAACTGTCGGCCCTGATCTACGACCGCGGGGTCGCCGCCGGACTCGAAGCGGGCTTCGAAGCCGATCTGCGCTCCTCCCGCCGGGTCACTCTGACCGAATGGGAAAAACGCTCCGACTGGAACGGGGCTCTGGAATCACTTGCGAGATTGCTGAGTCCTTTGCTTTAGCTCTCTTGAGGATCAATATTCCGGTAGAAGACCGGCGTTGTACATGAGGATACACTGCTCGATGACGCGGTCGCGCTCCGCCGGGTCGTACTCGTCCTTGAGGTTGTGGCCGAAAATTCGCGCGATACCCTGCCAGAACCCCGCCACGAAGCCCCCGCGAAACTCACGCACGATCTCATACGAGGTATGGTCGGTCTCGCGGTCGATGAGACGCAACAATATTTTGCCCTGCGACACGGTCATGCGTTTCAGGGTGGGGGTGTACTGCGCGACGAGCTCTTTTTCGGTCTGTTTCGAGAATTGGCGCTGGGCTTTGCGGGTTGGAAGGGCGATCAGTTTCTCCTCGAAACCGGCCATCGTCTCGCGAGCCACGAGAGCCAGAGGATACACCTTGCGGAAATCGCGGACGAGTTTGCGGTGTTTCGACATGTCCATCGGCAGAGAAAAACAGTACACGCGGTTCAGATAGACCCCCACACCCACGGTGTCGCCCACTGTGTTGCGTTCCACCTCATAGTGCGACACGTCGCGGACGCTGTAACCGTTTTTCGCGGCACGGGAAGTGCGGTCGGCACGACGGATCCGTTGACCGTCAGCATCGGGAATGACGGCAAACAGGACAAGCGCTATGAGAAGAAACCTTTTCACTATGCGAATATAACGCATTATGGCGAGATTTTTATATGTCCTCTATTTTTTAAAATTTATTAAGAATTATTGCTACCTTTGCGCTCAAACCGAACGACCTCTCATAATTATTGCAAAACCTTATCGGTTTTGCAAAGTCCCCCTTTCGAAGGGGGCGTAGCCTTTCCGAGCGTAGCGAGAAAGGGGAGCTGAAAATTCCGGGCACTGCCCGGCGGCAGATGCGGAAATTAGGGGGTAGGTTAAAAGTGTCGGCTTTGGAAAAGCCGATAACGTGAGTTTCACGAATTCAGACGAAGTGAGCCTCATGATAATTGAATAGTTAAATCGTCTGAATTCGTGAAACTTACGTTATGAAAGAAGCAATCGCAATTTTGACGGGCGGAGGTCCAGCGCCCGGTATGAACACGGTCGTGGGAAGTGTCGCCAAGACTTTTCTCCAGAAAGGCTACCGCGTGATCGGTCTACACGGCGGTTACAGCGGACTGTTCAACCCCGACCCGCGGATGGTCGACATCGACTTCCCGCTGGCCGACGACATCTTCAACCGCGGCGGATCGTTCCTCCAGATGAGCCGCTTCAAACCCTCGCAAAAAGATTTCGATGAGAATTTCAATCTCAAATTCTTTAAGGACAACAATGTAAAACTGTTGGTCACCGTCGGCGGAGACGACACCGCCTCGACCGCCAACCGTATCGCCGCTTTCCTTCAGGCGAACAAATACCCGGTTTCGAACATCCACGTCCCCAAGACCATCGACAACGACCTTCCGCTACCCGGCGGTATGCCCACCTTCGGCTACCAGTCGGCAAAGGACAAGGGGGCAGTCATCGCCCGCACCGTCTACATGGACGCGCGCACGAGCGGCAACTGGTTCGTTCTGGCCGCCATGGGCCGTAGCGCCGGCCACCTCGCGTTCGGTATCGGCTCGGCGTGCCACTATCCGATGATCGTGATCCCCGAAATGTTCAACCGCACCACCATCACGGTCCAGAAGATCGTCGACCTCGTGGTTTCGTCGATCATAAAACGCAAGATAATGGGCATGGACTACGGCGCGGCGATCATCTCGGAGGGCGTTTTCCACGAACTCAGCGAGGAGGAGTGCCGTAACAGCGGCGTCACCTTCTCCTACGACGACCACGGCCACCCCGAATTGGGCAAGGTGTCGAAGGCGCACATCTTCAACGAGATGCTCGAAAAACGCATCAAGGAACTCGGCATCAAGGTCAAGAGCCGCCCCGTCGAAATCGGCTACGAAGTCCGTTGCCAGACCCCGGTCGCCTACGACCTCGTCTACTGCTCGCAACTCGGTATGGGTGTTTACAAACTCTTCGAACAAGGCGACACAGGATGTATGGTCTATGTCAATCAGGAAGGTTTCGTGACTCCCCTGTACCTGAAGGATCTCGAAGATCCCTTCACTCACAAAATCCCGCCCCGCCTCGTGAAATTGGAGTGCGACAAGTTCCAGGCCGTCATCGACAACATCCTCAACTACATCACCCCCGAGGATTACGACGCAGCCGGGGCTTTTGTCTCCAATCCCGAGGATTTCGACTTCCGCAAGATTTTGAACTGGGAGGAGTAACTTTGCAGTGACAGCGGCAATTCCGTTGCCGCCCACCCCAAATAAAATAGAGAAGAGCGGTCAAAATAATTTTGGCCGCTCTTCGTTATTTTCGTATCGAACTTAAAAACTTGATGTATGAAAAAAATCTTTGGGGGCATCGCCGCGGTGTTGCTCGCAGGGAGCGCAACCGCGCAAAATTTCAACAAGGGCGACTGGTTCCTGGGCGCCGGGAGTACGGAGTTGGGTCTTAACCACTCCTGGGGAAAACGAACTTTCCAGAACAGCACAACTTTCAACCTTCAAGGTACCGGCGGCTGGTTCTTTGCCGACAAGTTCGCAGTGGATGCCTCTGCGGGCCTGTCTTATGTAAGAGTGGGTGAAAAGGGCCGGTTGGGCTACCTTTCTGAAACGAACTTCGTTTTCGGCGCCGGGGTTCGCTATTATCCCGTGGGCAATCTCTTCGGCCGCTTAGGTTTCAGGGGCGAAACCGGCACCAATCTATACGCCCTTTCTCTCGACGTGGGATACGATTTTTTCATCACGGATAAGTTCTATTTCGAACCTGCCGTCTACTATTACAAAAACCTCACGGAAAGCTACTCGGGCGGAAGACAAAACGGTGTCGGACTTTCACTCGGTTTCGGGGTTCGTTTTTAAGAGCTTGTTTGGAATTTCCCACTCTCGCTCTTTCCTGCCCTTTTTGCCCCGTTTTTCACCCGCTCCGCGCCACATAGGAGTCGCTATGCGGCTTGTCGCGCACGAAAAACGGAACAAAAATGGCTATAAAATAGCTTCGGTGGAAAAATCCAAACAAGCTCTAAGAGACTGATTGCAACTCCACAAGGCGGGCGTAGAGTCCGCCTTTTTTCATTAGCGCATCATGGGTGCCCTCTTCTATGACGCGCCCCGCGTCGATGACGACTATCCTGTCGGCGTTCTGCACCGTGCTGAGCCTGTGGGCTATGACTATCGAGGTGCGCCCCTTCAGAAGCGAGTCGAGAGCCGCCTGCACAAGTTTTTCGCTCTCGGTGTCGAGCGCCGAAGTGGCTTCGTCCAGAATAAGGATGTCGGGATTTTTCAACACCGCGCGCGCGATCGAAAGACGCTGCCTTTGCCCCCCGGATAGTTTCACACCCCGGTCGCCGATGTTGGTGTCGTAGCCGTTCTCGGTCTCCATAATGAAGTCGTGGGCGTTGGCTATCTTCGCCGCGCGCACCACATCCTCGTGCGAGGCGTCTGGCACTCCGAGGCGGATGTTGCCCTCGATGGTGTCGTTGAAAAGCACCGTCTCCTGCGCCACCATCCCGAGATGGGCGCGGATGCTCTCCATGGTGTAGTCGCGAACGTCGCGTCCGTCGATGAGTACCGCCCCTCGTTCTGGGTCGTAGAACCGCGGCACAAGATCCGAAAGGGTCGATTTCCCGCCTCCCGAGGGGCCCACCAGCGCCACCGTCTCGCCTTTGGCGATGCGGAAACCGACGCCGCGGATGATCTCGCGGTCTTCATATCTGAACCATACATCGCGAAACTCTATCCCATCGGTGAACTCGTCCAAAGTCACGGCGCCGGGCTTGTCGACCACTCCCGCCGGGGTATCGAGCAACGCAAAAATGCGTTCCCCGGCCGCGATCCCCTGATTGATCGTGCCGAATGCGTCGGCAAACGCACGCACGGGGCGTGTGAGCTGTGAGAATATCCCGACGAAAACGATGAAGTCCGATCCCGCCATCTGGCCTTTGAAAACCAGCGTGGCTCCGAAAACCAGCATCACTCCGACGGCCGTTATGCCGAGGAACTCGCTGATGGGCGAAGCCAACTGCTGGCGGCGCGCCATCGCACGCGAGATGCGCGAAAACAGGGTGTTCATTCCGCGGTATTTCTCCGTCGAGTATCCTTCGGCGTTGTAACTCTTTATGATCTTGATGCCCGAGAGCGATTCGTCGAGTTGGCTCACCATCTCCCCGAGTTGGTTTTGCGCCGCCTTGGCGGGTTTGCGCAGCCGGCGGACGATGCCTCCTATCACGAAAGCGACCAAAGGCAGGAACACGACTGCGAAGATGGTCAACTTCCACGACATGGCGACCATCCACACGAGGTACATTGCGATCAGGAACGGTTCGCGGAACACGACGTGCATGGTGGCCGAGATGGTCGACTGCACGACCTGCGCGTCGGACGAGAATTTCGAGATTATGTCGCCCTTCTTCTCGTTCGAAAAGTAGCCCACGTTCAATGACATCACCTTGTCGTACATCACGCCGCGCATCTTCTGTATCGAGTTGATACGCAGGTTCTCCACCGTGTACTGCCCCAGATAGCGGAACAGATTGCTCATAAAAGCGCTCACAACGAGCGCGACAGCCACAGCCACCACCACCGATGTCAACTGATAGTCGGCTCCGTATATCTTATACAAAAGGAACACTATCGCCTCCTCGACCCAGGCCGTGCTGAGGCTGAAAGGGGGAAGATGCGTTATGACGGGAAGCGAATCGGGGCTTTCGAACAGCAGTTTCAGAACGGGGGCGACCAGCACCATGGTGAACACGTTGAAGAACGAATACAGCAGCGTGTAGAAAAAGTACGGGACAGCGTATTTTTCGAGCGGCCGACCGAACCGCAAAAGTTTCCAAAAAGTCTTCATATTAAGGGCAAAGGTACATAAAAATCACTTTCAACTTTCAACTTTCAACTTTCAACTCTATCTTTGCGCTTTATCAATTCAGATTTATGGAAACAGTACTTAGCGGAATACGGTCGACCGGAAGGCTGCATTTGGGAAATTACTTCGGGGCGCTCAAGAATTTTATAAAGATGCAGCACGACGCACGCTGCTTTTTCTTCATCGCCGACTATCACTCGCTCACCACACACCCCGACCCGCGGCTGTTGCACGACAACGTGCGCAACGTGCTTTCGGAATACCTTGCCGCCGGGCTCGACCCCGACGTTGCGACGATCTACGTTCAGAGCGACGTGCCGCAGGTGGCCGAACTGTCGATGTTGCTGTCGATGCACGCCCCCGTGGGCGAGTTGGAGCGCACGGCTTCGTTCAAGGAGAAGATACGCAAACATCCCGATAACGTCAACGCGGGACTGTTGACCTATCCCGTGCTGATGGCGGCCGATATTCTGCAACACCGCGCCGATAAAGTCCCCGTGGGTAAAGACCAGGAGCAGCATCTCGAAATGACGCGCGTGTACGCCCGCCGCTTCAACTCGTTCTACAGCGTAGACTATTTCAAAGAACCTCAGGCATATAACTTCGGCACCGAACTCGTGAAAGTTCCGGGACTCGACGGCAGCGGCAAGATGGGCAAGAGCGAGGGCAACGGCCTGTACCTCTCGGACAGCGACGCCGACATCCGCAAAAAGGTGATGAGGGCGGTAAGCGACAGCGGCCCCACCGAGCCCAACCAACCGATGGCCGAGCCTATCGCCAACCTGTTCACGCTGTTGCGTCTTGTCTCTACACCCGAGATCGTGAAGCATTTCACCGACGCCTACAACCGCTGCGAGATACGTTACGGCGACCTGAAAAAGCAGTTGGCCGAGGATATCGTCGCCCTCATTGCACCTATCCGCGAACGTATCGAGGCCATCCGCGCCGACGACGCCTATCTGCATCGTGTGACAAAGGAAGGAGCCGAACGCGCCAGCGAAAGCTCCGCCGCCACTCTCGCCGACGTCCGCGAGATCATGGGTATCCATAGATTTTAGATATTGCCTTGAAACCCCTCGACCGCCTCTATTTCCGGTTCCTGCGCGTTGCGCGCAGGCTCAATGACCGTCAGATGATGATGGTGCTGGCTGTCTTCGTGGGGTTGCTCGCGGGGGTCGGCACCTACCTTTTCGAACAGTTGCTCCACGCCATAACGTGGGCCCTGACGAGTTGGTTCGACGTCGAGACCGAAACCTACCTCTATCTGGTCTATCCCGTGATAGGGATCGTCGTCGTCTCGCTGTTCGTCCGATACATCGTCAAGGACAACATATCGGAGGGGGTGACGCGCGTGCTGTACGCGATGTCGAAACGTTCGTCACGCATCAAGCCCCACAACATGTGGACTTCGATCGTGGGCGGCGCTACCACCATCGGTTTCGGGGGTTCGGTCGGGCCCGAGGCGCCCATCGTGCTGACAGGTGCCGCCATAGGTTCGAACGTGGGACGCGCTCTTAGGCTCAACTACAAGCAATCGACACTGCTGCTCTGTTGCGGAGCCGGGGCCGCCGTGGCCGCGATCTTCAAAGCTCCCATTGCGGGGCTCGTGTTCGTGCTCGAGATACTGATGCTCGAAATGACCGCCGGGTCTATAATCCCGCTACTTCTGGCCACCATCGCGGGGACGACTCTCGCTTTCGCGCTGAGAGGCTTCGATCCCATCATCGCGGTCAACGTACCCGAGGTGTTCAAGATCGGCAACCTTCCCATGTACGCACTGTTGGGGCTTGCATGCGGCCTTGTGGCGTACTATTTCACCTCTGTTAACTCGGCTATCGGGCGCTTCTTCGGACGTTTCGACCGAATGTGGAAAAAATGGCTCGTCGGGGGAGCGATCCTCGGCGTGCTGATATTTCTGTTCCCGTCGCTATACGGCGAGGGTTACGAGGCGTTCGGCGAGTTGATGCACGGACGAATGGACACCCTTTTCGAGAACTCGCTCTTCTACAAATACCGCGCTATCCCGTGGGTGATTATCGCCTACCTCGTCGCCGGACTGTTCCTGAAGGTCGTCGCCACAGCCACCACCAACGCCGCCGGAGGTGTGGGCGGAACCTTCGCCCCGTCGCTTTTCGTGGGGGCTTTCACGGGGGCGGCCATCGCTTTTTTGTGCAACTATCTTTTCGGCATGAACCTGCCGCTCGTCTCGTTCACCCTTGTCGGCATGGCGGGTGTGATGGCCGGGGTGATGAAGGCGCCGCTGACCTCGATATTCCTCATAGCCGAACTTTCGAACGGCTACGGGCTGTTCATCCCGCTGATGGTCACCACGGCCATCTCGTTCATGATAGACTCGTGGCTCAATCCCGACTCGATCTACACGAAACAGTTGCGTCAGAGGGGAGAGTTGCTCTCCCACGACAAGGACGCCTCGGTGATGGTCTTTCTCGACCTCGAGAAGTTGATGGAGACCGATGCTCTACCTTTCAACGTGACCGATACTCTCGGCGACGCCGTGAAGGTCATCTCGCGCGCCCACCGCAACGTCTTCCCGGTGCTGGGCGAGGGCGGCGTGCTGGTGGGAATAGTGCAACTCGACGACGTGAGGGTCGACATGTTCGACCCGTCGAAATACGCCACTCCCGTCACGGCCTACATGATCGAGCCTCCCGACCGCATTCTCCCGACCGAACAGGTGGCCAGCGTTCTGAAGAGTTTCGACGAGACGGGAACATGGACCCTGCCCGTGGTCGACAAGGAGGGACGCTACCTCGGATTTTTATCCAAATCGCGCATCCTCGCCTCCTACCGCGAACAGTTGGTCGAGATCTCGCAGTAATACCGCTTTCACGACATAAAAAAGGAGGGCTTAATGAAAACGTTTTCATTAAGCCCTCTCTTTTAGGCGATTTGCGCCGATTATTTCCCTATTTCTTAACGTTGGGCAACTCCAGACCGAATCCTTTTTTCTTGTCGAGTATCTTGAGCCAGATACCCAGAAGGAAGGCCAGCAACCCGAGGCTCGCGAATATAAGCATCGGCACGGTGTAGTTGTACGCCGCTTCGGCGCCCGCCTGTATCTGCTCCGAAACGCCGGGATTCGTCGCCTGAAGAGCCGCGCCGATGATGATGGGGAAGCCCCACAGTCCTATGTTCTGTATCCAGAAGATCACCGAGTAGCCCGAGCCGAGATACCTGTCCTCGACCAGCTTGGGCACCGATGGCCACAGCGCCGCTGGAACGAGCGAGAACGATATGCCCAACAGGATTATCGCGATGTAAGCCACTATCGGGGTGAGAGGCACAAGGGCGAATATCAGGTGGCAACCCACCATGAGTATCGCACCGAGAATAAGCATCGAGGCCCCCTTGCCCTTGAAGTCGTAGAAAGCCCCCAGGAGTGGAGTGCATATCATGGCTCCGACCGGGAACCAGCGGAACATGTCGGAGGCATCCTGCGCATTCATGCCCAGAGTGTTCTGAAGCATGGGCACGGCAAACTTCTGGAACGGGAAGATAGCCGAATAGTATATCACGCACAACAGGGCCACTATCATAAACGTCGGGCTGGAGAAGAGTTTGCCAAGGTCTTTCACCTTGAATTCCTCGCTGGGACCTTCTCCACTCGCATCGAGTTGTCGGTCGAGCTTGCGATCCATGAAGGTAAAGACGAGATAGGTCAGAAAACCTATGCAAAGCAGCAGTCCCACCACGGCGACGGGACGAACCACGCTTTCGGGAGCCATCCCCGCAACGCGGGGCGAGAGGGTGAACACTGCGAAAACACCCAGACGGGCGATGGCCACCTGAGTGCCCATAGCAAGGGCCATCTCCTTGCCGTTGAACCATTTCGCGAGGGCCTTCGTGACGGTGACGCCCGCCATCTCGGCTCCGCAGCCGAAGATCGCGAACCCTATGCAGGCCACCTTGGCCGATGCAGGGAACGACGGCCAGAATGAACTGAAAAATTCGTACCCGAAGCCTCCCGCCGCAAAGCCGTCGCTCACGCCGTAAAGTTTGATCCCCGCGCCGACGATCATCATTCCTGCCGACAGAAGTCCCGTGAAACGCACCCCCATCTTGTCGAGGATTATACCCGCGAAGATCAGGAACAAGACGAACACATTGAGGAAATATTCCGAGCCGACGACCGTGCCGTAGGTTTCGGGAGTCCATCCGCGCGCCACTTCGAGCATGTTTTGCAGAGGCGAGAGCACGTCGACGAACATGTAGCAGAAGAACATCATCAGCGCGATCAGAACGAGCGCACTCCAACGCACCAAAAGCGAGTCGTTGAGTTTTTTAGTAGAAGTTTGAGTCATGGATTATTTTTCCGGATTAGGGTTGTATTTATTGATGAGGTCGTAGGCGGCGGTAATGCCGAGTTCGCCCGCCTTGGATATGTCGAGGTAGCCCTTGCGGGTGTCTTTCATGTATATCTGCACCAGACCGCGGTTGTAGTAGGCTTCGGCGAAGTGGGGGTTGAGCTCTATGGCGCGGGTGTAGTCGTCGAACGCTTCGGGGAGGTGGTTGGACATCACATGGAGATTCGCGCGGTTATAGTATATGTATGCGAAGTCGGGGAAGAGTTTCGCCGCCGAGTTGAGGTCGGCTATCGCCTCGTCGTAGTTGTAGATACGGGTCGAAGATCCCTGCATCCGGTATTCGGGATCGCTTTCGATGGTAAGACGCTGGTAGCCCCCGCCGTCGAGCGACGAGATGAAGTCGATCATTTCGGCGCGCGTCGTACTGCGGTTTATATAAAGGTACGGATTCGAGCGGTTGGCCTCGATGGCACGGGTGAGGGTGTTCACCGAATTTGTGAACTGCTTCACTAACGACTGGGTCACGCCGCGCTTGAAAAGGGTCTGCCAACTGTCGTCGCCGCCCGAGATCCGCTCGGCAAGTTCCCGGTCGGCGGCCATCACGCTTTCGGCCGGGATGTCGCTTTCCTGACGCGAGAACACGAGGTCGGGCATGAGCATCGAGGCGCGGAAATTCTCGAGTTGGGGAACGAAGTAAGTGGCCGGGCCGATGTTGAGCACGGTGTCGGGAGTGTGAAGCGTAAAACGGAACAGCGGCAACAGGGCGAGATTTTCGCGGTTCGAGGCGAGCCGGTCGAAGTTGGCCCCCGTGAATTTGGTCTCGAACGACAGAAGGCGCGTGAAGTTCTGCTCGCTGTCGGCGTAATCGACGAACATAGAGTCGGAAAGCCGGTCGCGGTACTCGGCTATCTTGCGGTCGCCCGTGGTACGGTCCTGTCTTGCGCCGCGAGTGTCGCGCAGCATGAAACGAAGCTCCGAGCGGGCGTGATAGGCCGCCGCGAAGTCGGGATAGAGTTCGATGGCGCGCGTGTAATCCTCCACGGCACCTTCGAGATCGCCCAGACGCGAACGCACCATGGCGCGGTTGTAGTGTGCCACGACGTTGTCGGGCGAGAGATCGACCACGCTCGAGTAGTCGGCCAGCGAGGCTTCGTAATTACCTATGTTATTGTTAATTATCGCACGGTTGTAGTAAGCCACCGGATTCTCGGGATTCATTTCGATCACGCGGTCGAGGTCGCGCACGGCGGCGGGAAAACGTCCCAGCCTCTCGTAGGCGAGCGCACGGTTGAACAGCGAGTATGTGTAGGTCGAATCCTTTGTGACGGCGGTCTCGAAATCGGCCAGGGCCTCCTCGAAACGCCCCTGCTCCATCAGTATCCCTCCGCGGCGGTTGTAGCCGTCGGGATTTTCGCGATTGGTGCGGATGGCGGTGTTGTAGTCATCCACGGCGCGGAGCGTGTCGCGAAGCTGGAGCCACGCCGTGCCGCGCAGTAGATAGGCGTCGGCCACGCGGTTGTTGTGGAAAATGAATCGCGTGAAATCCTCTATCGCGTCCTCGAACTGGCGGTTCATCAGATAGGTGTAGCCGCGGCTGTAATAGGAGTCCGAGATGTCGGGCCGGAGCTCGATGGCCTGCCGGAAGTCGGCCAGCGCGTCGTCGTAGTTGCCCTGCAACATGCGGGTAATGGCCCTGTGGTGGTAGGCCATCGTCGAGACGGGATTCTTCTCGATGGCGAGTGTAAAGTCGGCCTCGGCGCCGAGGTTGTCGTCGAGATTGGCTTTGGCTATGCCGCGAAAGAAATAGGCCTCGTAGTCGTCGGGATCGACCCTGAGCAGGGCGTTGTAGATGCGGATGGCCTCCCTGTAACGGCTCTCGATGAGGTGCGAACGCCCCATCCAGAAAAAATAGGCCTTGTTGTACTGGCCGTAGGATGTGATGCAAAGGAATGCCGCCACGACTGCCACGGCGCAGATCAGATACTTTCGAATGGGGTTGTTCAGGGACATAAGCGGTGCGAAGATAGAGATTATTTTTGGAATTTTCGGGGATGGTCCGTAACATTAACTGCGTTTTAGATAGGATGCGCCTCGGCAATTCCAAATAAATTTGGCATTGCGCTCGGCTTTCACTATCTTTGCCCGGTTTTTTGTTGCTATCAATTGAACGTATGAAGAAGATAGATGTTGTATTGGGAATGCAGTGGGGTGACGAGGGCAAAGGCAAAGTTGTCGATGTCCTGACCCCCGGTTATGAGGTCGTAGCACGTTTTCAGGGGGGGCCCAACGCCGGACACACCCTCATTTTCGACGGCGAAAAATATGTTCTGCACACCATCCCGTCGGGAATTTTCCGCGACGGGAGCGTCAATGTCATCGGCAACGGCGTGGTGATCGACCCCGTTATTCTGGCGGGCGAGATCGCTAAATTGGAGGCGGCGGGGGTAGAGGTTCGCTCCAAACTCGTGGTCTCGAAGCGCGCCCACCTGATCCTTCCGACCCACCGTATGCTCGACGCTGCTTCGGAGGCTTCGAAAGGCGCCGGAAAGATCGGCTCGACCCTCAAGGGCATCGGCCCGACCTATATGGACAAAACGGGACGCAACGGCCTCCGCGTCGGAGACATCGTCTCGCCGCACTTCTCCGAACGCTACAGCGCCCTCAAAACCAAACACGAGGGGTTGCTTTCTCAATATAAAAACTTTACCTACGACATCGCCGAATACGAACGCGAATGGATGGATGGTATCGAAATACTGCGCTCCCTGCGTTTGATCGAGAGTGAGATCGAGGTCAACGCCATGCTGGACCGGGGGGTTAAAATGCTGGCCGAGGGGGCGCAGGGTTCGATGCTCGATGTCGATTTCGGGACATATCCGTTCGTAACCTCCTCGTCGACGCTTTGCGCGGGAGTTTGCACGGGTCTCGGCGTGGCCCCGCGACGCATCGGCGAGGTATACGGAATCTTCAAGGCCTACTGTACCCGCGTGGGCAGCGGCCCCTTCCCGACCGAACTTTTCGACGCCGACGGGCAGAAGATGCGCGACGTGGGCGCCGAGTACGGCTCGACCACGGGTCGTCCGCGCAGGTGCGGCTGGCTCGACATGGTGGCCCTGAAGTACGCCGTGATGATGAACGGCGCCACGAAGCTCATCATGATGAAGGGCGACGTGCTGAACGATTTCGAGACGCTGAAAGTGTGCGTGGGCTATGAAGTGGGCGGCGAGAAGCTCGACTATTTCCCTTTCGAGACCAACGAAGAGATCACCCCTGTATATAAGGAGTTCGCCGGATGGAACACCGACATCAACGGTGTGCGCCGCTACGCGGATTTTCCCGCCGAATTCAAAGCCTACATAGAGTTCATCGAGCGCGAAACGGGGGTTCCCGTCGCGATAATCTCGGTGGGGCCCGACCGTGAAGAGACAGTAATCAGATAAATTACGAATTACGAATTACGAGTCGGCTAACGCAATACAAGAGTACTCGTAACTCGTAACTTGAAATTCGTAACTAAAATTTGAAAATTTTATGAAAGAAAATTTTAAAATCGTTGTGCTGGCCAAGCAGGTGCCCGACACCCGCAACGTGGGCAAGGATGCGATGACCCCCGAAGGGACGGTCAACCGCGCCGCGTTGCCGGCCATTTTCAACCCCGAAGACCTCAACGCCCTCGAACAGGCGCTTCGCATCAAGGATAAGTTTCCGGGCTCGACCGTCACCATCCTTTCGATGGGGCCCCACCGCGCCGCCGAGATAATCCGCGACGCGATGTTCCGCGGAGCCGACGGCGGGGTGCTTCTGACCGACCGCAAATTTGCTGGCGCCGACACTCTGGCGACTTCCTACGCGCTCTCGTGCGCGGCGAAAAAGCTCGCTCCCGACATGATAATCGCAGGCCGTCAGGCCATCGACGGCGACACCGCCCAGGTGGGTTCGCAGGTTGCCGAAAAGCTGGGTTGGCCCCAGGTGACCTACGCCGAGGAGATACTCGGACTCGAAGGAGGCAAAATGACGATCAAACGCCGCCTGGAGAACGGTATCGAGGTGGTCGAAAGTCCGCTTCCTTTGGTTGTGACCGTCAACGGAAGCGCCGCCGACTGCCGTCCGCAGAACGCGCGCCGCATCATGAAGTACAAATACGCTCTCATCCCCACCGAAGCCGCCGCCTGTCCGGGAACGCTCGCCGAGGAGCTCAGCCAAAAGCACGACTATCTGCAAATAGTGGAATGGGGCGCCGACGCGGTCGATCCCGATCCGTCGCAGCTCGGCCTCGAAGGTTCGCCCACGAAGGTGAAAAAGATCGAGAACGTGGTGTTCCAACTCAAGGAGTCGAAGTGCCTTAGCTGCACCGACGACGAGATAAACGCCCTTATTGTCGAACTCATCGAAACACATACACTCGGATAGTTGAAAGTGGAAAGTTGAAAATTGAAAGTGATGAATAATTTATTTGTTTATATAGAGACCGAGGGTGGCAAAGTTGCGGATGTAAGTCTGGAACTCCTCACAAAGGGCCGCGAACTCGCCACCGAACTCGGCGTGAAACTCGAAGCCGTGGTCATAGGCGACGGCGTGGCCGGTATAGCTCCCGAGCTCGCCAAATACGGGGCCGACACCGTGTGGATGGCCGAAGGCAAGGAACTTTCGCCCTATCGCACTCTGCCCCACGCCGCTATCCTGTGCGGCCTTATCGAGCAGGAAAAACCGCAGATATGCCTTATGGGCGCAACTCCCGTAGGCCGCGACCTGGGCCCCCGGGTTTCGTCAGCGATGCACTCGGGCCTCACCGCCGACTGCACGAGCCTTGTGATCGGCGACCATGAAGTGAAAGGCAAGGAGTATAAGAACCTGCTCTATCAGATACGTCCCGCTTTCGGCGGCAACATCATCGCCACCATCATCAACCCCGACTGCCGCCCCCAGATGGCGACCGTTCGCGAGGGCGTGATGAAAAAAGAGTACGCCGCCTCTCCCGGCGCGGGCGAAGTGCGCAAAGTTGAGTGGCAGAAGATGACCTCCGAGGCCGATTTCGTCGTCCGCATCATCGAGCGCCACATCGAGGAGAGAAAGATCAACATCAAGAACGCTTCGATCATCGTCGCGGGCGGATACGGAATGGGCAGCAAGGAGAACTTCCAGCTCTGTTTCGATCTCGCCGAAACACTCGGCGGAGAGGTGGGCGCCTCGCGTGCGGCGGTCGACGCAGGCTTTGCCGAGCACGCTCGTCAGATCGGCCAGACCGGTGTAACTGTTCGTCCGAAACTCTACATCGCCTGCGGCCTGTCGGGACAGATCCAGCACACCGCCGGGATGGAGGATTCGGCAATGATAATCGCCATCAACACCGACCCCGAAGCCCCGATCAACAAGATCGCCGACTACACCATCATCGGCGATGTGAACGAGGTGATTCCCCGCATGATAAAAGCGTATAAACAAAACTCGAAGTAGACCATGGCTAATTTTTTCTTAGACAATAAAGATATTCAATTTCAGTTCAGGCATCCGCTGATGCGCAAGATAGTGGAACTGAAAGAACGCGGTTTCGCCGAAAAGGACACCTGCGATACCGCACCCAAGAATTTCGACGACGCGATGGACAACTACCTGCGGGTGATGACCATTGCGGGCGAGGTTGCGGGCGAGGTTATCGCGCCAAACGCCGAGGGGGTCGATCTCGAAAAACCGTGCGTGGTGGACGACCACGTGATCTATGCAAGCGGTACAAAACAGAACCTCGACGCCGTGACCGCCGCCGGGTTGGGAGGCATGACCCTTCCGCGCAAATACAACGGGCTGAACTTCCCGCTCGTCTGCTTCGTGATGGCCAACGAGATGGTCGCGCGTGCCGACGCAGGTTTCGAGAACCTGTGGGGCCTTCAGGACTGCGCCGAAACCCTCAACGAGTTCGGTAGCGAGGAGTTGAAGATGAAATACCTGCCCCGTACCGCCGACGGCGCGACATGGGCGATGACCCTCACCGAACCCGACGCGGGATCGGACCTCGGCGCGGTTATGCTGAAAGCTCACTGGGACGAAGAAAAAGGAACGTGGCTTCTGAACGGCGTGAAGCGTTTCATCACCAACGGCGACGGCGACATCTCGCTCGTGCTGGCACGTACCGAAGAAGGTACCAAGGACGCGCGCGGCCTGTCTATGCTCGTTTACGATCGCCGGAGCATGTGCCACAAGGTGCGCCGCATCGAGAACAAATTCGGCATCAAGGGCTCGCCCACCTGCGAACTCGTCTTCACCAACGCTCCGGCGGAACTGGTGGGCGACCGCAAGATGGGTCTTATAAAATATGTGATGGCGCTGATGAACGCCGCCCGTCTCGGTATCGGCGCGCAGAGCATCGGCCTGTGTGAGGCCGCCTATCGCGAGGGACTGAAATACGCTAACGAACGCGCACAGTTCGGCAAGACGATCATCAACTTCCCGGCTGTGTACGAGATGTTGAACAACGCCAAGGCGAGGATCGCCGCAGGGCGCGCATTGCTGTACGAGACGACCCGTTTCGTGGAGATTTACAAACAGTATGAGCACATTTCGCACGAGCGCGCACTTTCGGCCGAAGAGCGCGCCGAGATGAAGTTCTACAACCGTCTTGCCGACGCCTTCACCCCGATGCAGAAGCTGTTCCTTTCGGAATACGCCAACTCTATAGCCTACGACGCGCTCCAGATCCACGGCGGTAGCGGCTACATGAAGGACTACCCCATCGAGCGCATAGTCCGCGACGCCCGCATCACCAACATCTACGAGGGAACTTCGCAGTTGCAGGTCGTGGCAGCTATCAACCACGTCACCAAAGGAACCTACATGTCGCAGATCGAGGCTTACGAGGCAGAGGAGATGCCTGCCGGATTTGCGTCGGAGTTCGCGCCCATCCGCGCCAAACTTTCGGAGATGAAGGCTCGCTTCGCCGCGATGATCGCGCGTGTCGAGGAGATCGAAGCCGCCCACAAGGGCGAAGGTTTCAAGGATTTCCACGCTCGCCGTCTGGTCGAGACCGCAGGTCACATCATCATGACGTGGGTTCTGGCGAAAGAGGCCGCCGTCGAACCCGACGACTACATGCTGCAACTGAAAACCTTCGCGCGCATCGCCGAGGCCGAGGTCGCGGGAGCCGCCGCCGCAGTCGAATCCTCCACCTGGGACGACATCGCGCTCTACCGCACGGTACTTAACGATTCGATAGAATAAAATAAACAGAAAGATAGCGGGGATCGAACGGTTCCCGCTATTTTTATCTTTACGCCATGAACTCTGAACTTATATTCATGATCGGCTTTCTGGTGTTGGTGACGGCAATGCTCGCCATCGATCTGGGGCTGGTAAATAAGAAAGACCACGTCGTGTCGGTCAGAGAGGCGCTCGTGTGGACGGGCGTGTGGATCGGAACGGCGCTCCTGTTCTGGCTCTTCATCGCGCTGAGGGCCGAGTGGATCCACGGCATCACGACATTCGAGCATCTGGCGGAAATCAACGCCAAGCACAACCACGGCCTCGAACTCGACCCCGCGGTCTCGCTTGCGGAGGGCATCCGAGCCTACCGCCACGCCATGTCGCTGGAGTATCTGACGGGCTATCTCATAGAGAAGGCTCTGTCGGTCGACAACATCTTTGTGATGATAATGATCTTTTTGTCGTTCCGCGTCGAGCCTAAATATTACCACAAGATACTTTTCTGGGGCATAATCGGAGCGGTGGTACTTCGCTTCACCTTCATCTTCGCCGCCGCCGCGCTCATTCAGCGTTTCGCGTGGATACTGTGGGTGTTCGGCGGGATACTGATCGTCTCAGGAATAAAGATGCTCTTCGAAAAGGAGGACGACGGCGAACGCGACATGAAGAAACATCCTTTGGTGCGCTTCATCTCGAAGCGTTTCCGCATGACGCGCAAGGATTACGACGGCCGGTTCTTCGTTAAGCTCCGCCGCCACTGGTACATCACGCCGCTGTTCCTGGTGCTCGTGGTAGTCGAAGGGAGCGACGTGATATTCGCCGTCGACAGCATTCCGGCGATATTCTCGGTGACGCTCGACCCATATATCGTCTTCTTTTCCAATGTGTTCGCCATACTGGGCCTGCGCTCGCTCTTCTTCGTGCTGAGCGGCGTGATGGGCAAGTTCGCATACCTAAAGACGGGTCTCGCGGTGCTTCTGACGTTCATCGGGGCAAAAATGCTACTTCACGGAATTTTCCACATCTCCATTACGACCGGGACATCGCTACTCGTGATATTGGGAATACTCGCCGTGAGCATCGTCACATCGCTTCTCTTCCCGCCGAAAGCTAAACCAGAGGCAGTTTGACGGAAAGCCCGCCCCACTGATTAACGGAATAGTTCTTAACGGCGGGTTTGCCTCCATCGGCGGATGTGACCACCTCGATCTCGAAAGGCGGCGAGGCGGAGATCACATCCGAGGCGGGAAATTCTTTCGCGATGACGTAGAGATAGAGGTCGGCATGGTCGCAGGGCGCGGTTTCGAGCGCCTTGTTCTTGTCCGTGATATTGACATAATCGGTCATCTTTCCATCCGCGTCGAAACAGACGGCGGTCACATACACCGTGTATCTGTCCCACTCCGAGAACGCGCTCCGTACTTCGATCCTGAAACTCTTCATAGATTACAAAAGTAATAAATTTCGTAATTCGTAATTCGTAATTCGTAATTTTTACATACCTTTGCACCCCGCAAGTTATGAAACCACGCTATACAATAGCTTACAAGGGCCTCAAAGAGGGTTCACACGCATTTGAGTGGCGGGTGGGAGACGATTTTTGGAAGGCCCGGCCCGAGGGCGGCATCCTCGGCGGAGAGATCGCCGTGGAAGCGGTACTCGAAAAAGGGGCGACGGGAGCGATGAGGTTGGAGGTAGCCATGACGGGCAGCGTGACCGTTCCGTGCGACCGCTGTCTGGAGGATTGTTCCCTGCCGGTGGACTACCGGGGGAAGTTGGCGGTGAAGGTCTCCGACGAGGAGCACCCCTTCGAAGGAGATATCCTGTGGCTGAGTCCGGGAGAGGCGGTGATCGACCTCGAACAATATATATACGAGAGCGTCGTTTTGAGCCTGCCGCTCCAGAGGGTACACCCCGAGGATGTCCACGGACAGCCGCTCTGCAACCCGGCGATGCTCGAACGGTTCAAGATAGTTTCGGAAGAAGAATTTGACGATTTGACGACAAAATAATTATCAATTATACATTATCCATTATCAATTAGATCATGGCACATCCTAAACACAAAGTCTCGTCGACCCGGCGCGACAAGAGAAGAACCCACTACAAAGCCACCGTTCCGACCGTGGCCACCTGCTCCAACTGCGGCTCGCCCGTACTTTACCACAGGGTTTGCCCCGAATGCGGTTTCTACCGCGGTCGCCTCGCCATCGAACAGAAAGCCGAATAACACGGCTATGGCAGACAGGGTGATCCGGGTAGGCGTCGATGCCATGGGGGGCGACCACGCTCCCGAGGCGGTCGTGTTGGGCGCCATCGAAGCTGTGGGCCTCCTCGCCTCCGACGTGCGGTTGGTGCTTTTCGGCGACGAAGAGGCCATTCGTGCCACGATTCAGAGCGCAGGGGTGTCGACCGACATGTTCGACATAGTCCCCACCACCGAGGTCATAACGATGTCGGACCATCCGGCGCAGGCGTTCACCAAGAAGCCCGACTCCTCCCTCACGGTGGGTTTCGGTTGGCTGAAGGTCGGTCGTATCGACGGTTTCGCGAGCGCGGGCAACACCGGCGCGATGCTCGTGGGGTCGATGTACACGGTTCGCGCCATCGAAGGGATCATACGCCCGACCATCTCGTCGCACATTCCCGTCGTCGACGGCCGCACCGCGCTCGTTCTCGATGTGGGTCTCAACGTCGACTGCAAACCTGACGTACTCGACCAGTACGGGATGCTCGGCAGTATCTACGCCGAAAAGGTGCTCGGGATCGAGAATCCGCGCGTGGCCCTTTTGAACATCGGCGAGGAGAAAGAGAAGGGCAATCTGGCCACCAAAGCCGCCTACGAGATAATGGACGGCTCGACCAAATACAACTTCGTGGGCAACGTCGAGGGCAAGCACCTCTTCACGGGCGAAGTGGCCGACGTGATCGTATGCGACGGCTTCGTGGGCAACATCGTGCTGAAGCAGGCCGAGAGCATGTACGACATTATCCGCGGTTTCGGGATCCCGTCCAACAAGTTCTTCGACGGCATGAACTACGAGAACATCGGCGGAACCCCGGTTCTGGGCATCAACGCCGCGGTCACCGTGGGACACGGCCGCTCCAACCCCAAAGCCATCCGCAACATGATCCTCCAGACCGAACGCACCATCCGCTCGGGGTTCGTGCAGCAGATCAAGGAGATGGTGTCGTAGACGCCGAATGCTATCTGACGCTTCGAGAGCGAAGCGAGGGTAAAAACCGTCATTCCGACAGAGGCCGTAAGGCCGACGAGGAATCTACCATATAGTCATAGAACAACGAATTGGTTCTTTCCATAGTTACCTCCCTCGCGAGATGCCCCCACCAGCCTGCGGCTGACGGTCGGCGCTCGGTCGGTATGGAAAATATTGAAATGGGATTATAGTTATCTCCTTCGCGAGATGCCTCCCCCGGCCGAAGGCCGACGGTCGGCGCTCAGTCGATGACTATGAGACCATTTCGTAAACGAAATGGTCTCATAGTTCAAGGGATAGAACGGAAGTTTCCTAAACTTCAGATTCGCGTTCGAGTCGCGGTGAGACTACAAAAGGGAATGCCTTTCGAGCATTCCCTTTTTTTGTATTGCTGACGGCAAAACGTCGTTTAAAAACATATTCGCGGTGTTTTGTTAAAAATTTTCGCTAATTTGCGCCCGCATTTTTCGCCTGAAAACCCCGACTTTAAAACCTCACCATATGGAACACAGCAAGTTATCCCAGATCACGCAGAAACTTTACGAGGAGGGTCTCTCGAAAGGCCGTTCGGAAGGAGAGCGAATTGTCGCCGAAGCCGAGGCGCGCGCCAAAAAGATAGTCGCCGAGGCCGAAGAAAAAGCTGCGGGCATCGTGCGTAAAGCCACCGCCGAAGCGACCGAACTCCGGGGGAATACCATGACCGAGATCGCGCTCGCGGGACGTCAGGCCGTCGCCCGCATCAAAGACGAGATCGCCTCTTTGGTGACCGCGCGCAGTATCGAGGACGGCGTTCACAAAGCGGGCATAGACCCGGCATTCATCAAGGATATGCTTCTGGCCGTTGCGAAAAATTGGCGCGGCGGAGCCGAGAAGGTCTCCCTCGAAGCGCTACTTCCGGCCTCCATGCAAAAGGAGCTCGACGCGGCCTTCGCTGCCGACGCGGCGGCGCTTCTTAAAGAGGGCATCGAAGTGGGTTACAGCAAGGACGTTCACTCCGGCTTCAAGGTCGGTGAAAAGAACGGCGGATACTATATCGGCTTCTCCGACGAGAACTTCGAAGCGCTTCTGGGCGGGTACCTGCGCGAAAAAGTGACGGCCATTCTCTACGGCGACAGGTAATGTTCGGAGGCAGACAATACTACACTCTGGTCGCGGGCCTGAAGGAATATACTCCGCAGGGCGGAGAAAAGGATTTCGACGCCGAGGCGATCTACGGTGATATCCGGCGCGAGCTTTCGCACGCCGATCGCAGGGCGGCGGGACTCCTGTGGTCGCTGATGGACATTTACGGCCTCGAAAGAGATCGTATCGAGGAACTGTACCGACTGTGTGGTAAGTCCGGATGCGGCTGGCTACGCGAATGGGCGCGTTTCGACCGGAATCTGCGCAACGTGATAGCCGCCCACACCGCCCGCACGAAAGGACGCGCGATAGCCGATTCGCTTCTGAGCATCGAGGGCGACGAGATCCCTTTGTCGCTCGCTAAAAGCACGGCGGCCGACTTCAATCTCCGCGGCGAACTCGACTACATCGACCGGCTACTCACGGCTTTGGGCGACGAGGCGAGCGTGGTGGAAAAGGAGCGCACGATCGACTCGATCCGCTGGGAGAAGGCCGACAGCCTTGCCGAAAGCGACACGTTCGGCGCGCCGACCCTCCTCGCGTATCTCGTGAAGGTGGCTATCATAGGCCGCTGGGCCGCACTCGATCCCGCCACCGGACGCGAAATGTACAAAAAGCTAATCCGCAATTACGAGTTACGAGTTACGAATTACGAATTATCATGAAAGAAGAAAGCACTATACGGAAGAGATCCTTTGCTTTTGCGGTTCGCACTGTGAGACTGTCTCAATATCTTTGCGACGAGAAAAAAGAATTCGTTCTATCGAGACAAATTCTCAGATGCGGAACATCCATAGGGGCCAATGTCGAGGAGGCTACAGGAGGACAATCGGAAAAAGATTTTTTATCGAAAATAAGTATTGCCTATAAAGAGGCGAGAGAAGCCGTTTACTGGATAAAATTATTGTCGGCTACCGATTATTTGGACGACAAACTGACAGAGAGCTTGATAGCAGATGCCGAAGAGTTGTGTAAGATTCTCGGTACGATACAACTAACGGTCAAAACTCGTAATTCGTAACTCGTAATTCGTAATTTATGACAAAGGGTAAAGTTTCGGGCATCGTCGCCAACATGGTGGTGGTGAAGACCGAAGGGGCGGTCTCGCAAAACGAGATATGCCACGTGGAGGCAGGCGGAGGGATCAGGCTGATGGCCGAGGTCATCAAGGTGATCGGCGACGAGGCCTATATTCAGGTTTTCGACTCGACGAGGGGCCTGGCGGTCGGAGCGCCGGTCGAATTCGCGGGCCACATGCTCGAGGTGACGCTCGCTCCGGGGATGCTGTCGCGCAGTTACGACGGCCTACAGAACGACCTCGAAAAACTCAGCGGTATCTTCATCGAGCGCGGAAGCACCACCGAACCGGTCGATTTCGCCGCCGAATGGGAGTTCACTCCTCTCGCGGCTCCCGGCGACAAGGTGGTGGCGGGATCGTGGCTGGGCGAGGTTCCCGAGATCAACATCACCCACAGGATCATGGTGCCCTTCACTATGGAGGATAGCTACACCGTGAAGAGCATCGCTCCGAAGGGCACATATAAGATCACCGACACCGTCGCCACCGTCGTCGACGCGCAGGGTGTCGATCATAATATAACGATGGTTCAGAAGTGGCCGGTCAAGAAGGCGGTTAAAGCCTACACCTCGAAACCGCGTCCATCGAAGGTCATGGAGACGGGTGTTCGCGCGATCGACACCTTCAACCCCATCACCGAGGGAGGCACGGGCTTCATCCCGGGTCCGTTCGGCGCGGGAAAGACGGTGCTTCAGCACGCGATCTCGAAGCAGGCCGACGCCGACATCATCATGGTGGTGGCTTGTGGCGAACGTGCCAACGAGGTCGTGGAGATCTTCGCCGAGTTCCCCCATCTTGTCGACCCCCACACGGGCCACAAACTCATGGAGCGCACCATCATTATTTGCAACACCTCGAACATGCCCGTCGCCGCGCGCGAAGCGTCGGTCTACACCGGTATGGCCATCAGCGAATACTATCGCGCGATGGGTCTCAAGGTGCTGGTTCTGGCCGACTCGACCTCGCGCTGGGCGCAGGCGCTCCGCGAGATGTCGAACCGCCTCGAGGAGCTTCCCGGACAGGACGCCTTCCCGATGGACCTGTCGGCGATCATCTCGAACTTCTACTCGCGCGCGGGGCTGGTCTATCTGCCGAACGGCGAGACCGGTTCGGTGACCTTCCTCGGAACGGTGTCGCCCGCGGGCGGTAACCTCAAGGAACCGGTGACCGACGCGACCAAGAAGGCGGCGAGGTGTTTCTACGCCCTGTCGCAGGCGCGTGCCGACTCGAAACGCTATCCGGCTATCGACCCTCTGGAGAGCTACTCGAAATATCTCGAATATCCCGAGGTGCAGGAGTACCTCGACCGCACCGTCGAACCGGGTTGGGTCGCCAAGGTGATGAAGGGCAAGACCCTCGTGCAGAGGGGCAAGGAGGCCGCCGAACAGATCAACATCCTGGGCGACGACGGCGTGCCGGTCGAATACCACGAGAGGTTCTGGAAGTCGGAACTATTGGACGCCGTGATTCTGCAACAGGACGCCTTCGACTCCACCGACGCCTACACCAGTTTCGAGCGTCAGAAATACATGTACAACATGGTGCTCGGTATCTGCGAACGCCGGTTCGAATTCGACGGCTTCGAGGCTTGCAGCACCTTTTTCAAGGAGCTCGTCAACCTGTTCAAACAGATGAACTACACCGCCTTCGAGAGCGAAGCGTTCCACAATTATCGCAAACAGATCGAAAATAAGTTATGACAACGACGGCATTTCAGAGGGTTTACACCCGGATAGACAATATCACGAAAGCGACTGTGACGCTTCGGGCGGGCGGCGTGGGCAACGACGAACTCGCAACCGTCGGCGGACGTCTGGCGCAGGTGGTGAAGATCGCGGGCCCCGAGGTGACGCTTCAGGTGTTCGCCGGAACCGAGGGTATCGCCACCGACGACGAAGTGGTTTTCCACGGAGAACCGCCTGTGCTGAGAGTTTCTGACGCGCTTGCAGGAAGGTTCTTCAACGCCTACGGTCAGCCCATAGAGGGCGGCCAGCAGCCCGAAGGCGAACCTCGGCAGATCGGCGGCCCTACGGTGAACCCGTTCCGGCGCCTTCAGCCCTCGGAACTTATCTCGACGGGTATCGCGGGTATCGACCTCAACAATACGATAGTCACCGGCCAGAAGATCCCCTTCTTCGCCGACCCCGACCAGCCCTACAACCAGGTGATGGCGACGGTGGCGCTGAGGGCCCAGGCCGACAAGATCATCCTCGGCGGCATGGGTCTCACGAACGACGACTATCTCTATTTCAAGAACGTGTTCGAGAACGCGGGCGCGCTCGACCGCATCGTCAGTTTTGTGAACACCACGGAAGACCCCCCTGTGGAGCGTCTTCTGGTTCCCGACATGGCGCTCACCGCCGCCGAATATTTCGCGGTGGACAAGGGCCAAAAGGTGCTCGTTCTGCTTACCGACATGACCCTGTACGCCGACGCGCTGGCGATCGTGTCGAACCGCATGGACCAGATCCCCTCGAAGGACTCGATGCCGGGCTCTTTGTACTCCGACCTGTCGAAGATCTACGAAAAGGCGGTGCAGCTTCCGAACGGAGGTTCGATAACGATCATCGCGGTCACGACGCTGAGCGGCGGCGACATCACCCACGCCATTCCCGACAACACGGGTTACATCACCGAGGGTCAGTTGTTCCTGCGCAGCGACTCGGACACCGGTAAGGTTATCGTCGACCCGTTCCGCAGTCTCTCGCGCCTCAAGCAGTTGGTTATAGGTCAGAAGACGCGCCAGGATCACCCGCAGGTGATGAACGCCGCGGTTCGCCTCTACGCCGACGCGGCGGGTGCGAAAACCAAGCTCGAGAACGGTTTCGACCTGTCGGACTACGACGAAAGGGCTCTCGCTTTCGCGCGCGACTATTCGGAGCATCTGTTGGCCATCGATGTCAACGTACCGATCGACGAGATGCTCGACACCGCGTGGAAGCTCTTCGCAAAATATTTCACCCCTGCCGAAACCGCGATCAAACAAGAATTAATAGACAAGTTCTGGCCGAAAAATTAATTACGAATTACGATTAAGTGGCTATAAAATTCCAATATAACAAGACATCTTTAGGCGATCTCGACAAGCAGTTGAAGGTGCGGCGGAGGGCGCTTCCCACCATCAAGAGCAAGGAGAGTGCGCTGAGGATGGAGGTCAAGCGGGCGAAAGCGACAGCCGGGGAGTTCCGTGCCGAGCTCGACGACCTCACCGCGCGCCACGACTATATGATGGCGTTGTGGGGTGAGTTCGACCCCGAGTTGGTTCGCATCGAGGATGTGAGGCTCGCCGAAGGCAAGGTCGCCGGAGTGAGGGTGCCCGTTCTGGAAGGTGTCGACTTCTCGGAAAAGGCCTACGACCTCTTCTCGAGCCCCGCATGGACCGCCGACGGAGTGGAACTCGTCAAACGCATAGGTACTCTGATGGTCGAAAGCGAGGTTCACATGCGCCGTAGCGAACTTTTGGACCGTGCGCGCAAAAAGACGACCCAGAAGGTGAACCTCTACGAAAAGGTTCAGATTCCCGGTTACGAGGAGGCGATCCTGAAGATTAAACGCTTCCTCGAAGACGAGGAGAATCTCTCCAAGAGTTCGCAGAAGATAGTAAAACAACGCCACCAGGCTGAAGAGAGGAGGAAAGCCGTATGATGAATTACGAATTACGAGTTACGAGTTACGAATTGCGAATTACGCAAATCGAACTCTGCTCACTCGGCGCAGTCAGGAATCACGAATTTGGGAGGGCCGTGCGGTGATCGTCAGGATGACAAAATACACCTTCGTGGTGCTGGCCGCCGGGAAAGAGGAGTTTCTGGAGCGCCTTCAGGAACTCGGAATGGTCGATGTCACCTCCACCGGCTGGGAACCTTCGGAGGACGACCGCGCGCTTATGACCCTTGCCGAGAAACATCGCGCGGCGGCGGAGTATCTTCGCACTCTGGCGGCCTCCAAAGCGTTCACCCTCAAAGGCAAACCTTTCGACACGGGCGCCGAGGCGTTCGAAAAATATGAAGCGGCACGGCGCGGGATAGCGACCGTCGAGGCCGAGATCGCGCGCTATGGAAAACTCCTCGACGAGGTAGCCCCTCTGGGTGATTTCGACCCGGCGCACATTCGTGAACTCGAGGCCCACGGCGTTTCCGTTGACTATATTCTCCAGGCCGCCGGTTTCGATACCGCCGCGCAGGAGATACGCCTGCCCGACGAAAGTCCGGCCGAGATGCGGAAGCGTGTCGCCGCCCTGCAGGCCGAGCGCAAAAGCTGGGACAAGGTGCTGGCCGATGCCGTCGCTTCGATCCCCGAGATCGAGGCCGACGAGGAGCGCATAAAAGATCAGGTGCAGTTCAGCCGCACCCGGAAAAGCGGCGAGACGGCCGCCGAAGGTTCGCTCGCGGTGATGGAGGCGTGGGCGCGCGAAAAGCAGACAGTCCGGGTCGACGCGATGCTCGAAGCCCATCCGGCGGTACTATTCATAAAGGAGCGGCCGACCCCCGACGACGAGACTCCGGTGGAGCTGAAGAACAACCGCTTCGCCAGTCCGTTCGAGTTCATAGGAGATCTCTACGCCAAACCCAAATACGGTACGATGGATCTGACGAGGTGGTTCGCCCCCTTCTTCATGCTCTTTTTCGGGATGTGCATGGCCGATTTCGGCTACGGCGCGATACTCTTCCTGGGCGGATTGGGCCTCACACTCTCAAACTCCAAGGAAGCCATGAAGCAGATCGGACGGCTGACGATGTGGTGCGGCGGCGCGGCGATGGTCGTGGGATTTATCATGGGCGGACTGTTCGGTACATCTCTCGCCGAGTGGAAGATATTTCAACCCGTAAAAAACATATTTATCGACTCCGACGCGATGTTCTACATAGCCATCGGAGTGGGCATCTTTCAGGTGATGTTCGCAATGGTGCTCAATATAGTGATGACCACGCGGGCATTCGGCTTGAAATACGCTCTGGCGACCATCGGATGGTTTGTGGTTCTGGCCGCCTGCATCGCCTCTTTCGGTCTTCAGGCGTTGGGCGTCAGGGGTTTCGGTGAAGGAGAGACGTTTGCTCCCTGGTCCGTGGTGTTCTACGCCTGCGTGGGCGCAGGACTTTTCCTGATGCTGTTTTTTAACAGTCCCGGTAAAAATCCCCTTGTCAATTTCGGATCCGGTCTTTGGGCGACGTTCAATCGCCTGACGGGATTGCTGGGTGATGCGCTGAGTTATATCCGTTTGTTTGCCATCGGTCTCGCCGGCGGTATTCTGGGACAGGTGTTCAATACCATCGCCGTCGAGATATCGCCCGATGTTCCCGTATTCGGTCAGGCGGTGACTCTGCTCATTCTGCTTATCGGCCACTCGCTGAATCTCTTTTTGTCGACCCTGTCGGCTATCGTCCACCCGTTGAGACTCACTTTTGTCGAGTTTTTCAACAACGCCGGTTTTGAAGCGACCGAGAGGACTTTCGATCCTCTGCGACGAAGTGCAAACGAATACAATACAAATAATAACTAAAAAATCAACAAGTTATGACAACAGCAATTATTTTGGCCTACCTGGGTGTTGCTCTGATGGTCGGCGTCACCGGACTTGCCAGCGCTATCGGGACATCCATTTGCGGCATGGCCGCGGTCGGCGCGATGAAAAAGAATCCGGGTAAGTTCGGTTCTTACATGGTACTGTCCGTGATGCCTTCGACGCAGGGACTTTATGGCTTTGCGGCTTACTTTATTTTGGGCGGTTGGATAAAACCCGACATGTCGCTCATTGCGGCCGCGGCGATTTTCGGTGTGGGTCTCGTAATGGCTATCTCGTGTGTAGCGAGTGCTTATATGCAGTCGAAAGTGTGTGCGAGCGGTATCGCCGCGATCGGCAACGGACACGATGTGATGGGAAACACTATGATCCTGGGAGCTTTCCCCGAACTCTACGCTATTCTCGGTTTCGCAACGGCATTCCTTGTGAACGGCGCATTGTCGGGCATGGGAGCATAACGATTACATCTTCTACAAACAAAAAAAGGATTTCCTGCGATCGGGAAATCCTTTTTTGTTTGTCGGGCTCTTCCATCGTCCGAAATCGTTTGCGGTCGGAGCGGCGATTAAGAGCTTGGTTGAAGCCGGAATGAGGCAGGTAAGTTTCAAAAATAGTCCGGCGGAGAGTTTCTGGGGGAGTACTTCCGCCGGACCGGCTCCCAAGGCCTCGATGCATAAAGCATCATGGCACAAAGGTAAAACATAATTTGATATATCAAAGCAATTTGTTGTATCAAACTATATTTATTTAATTTTTTCCGTCTTTTGTGTTCTGTATGGCACAAAGAAGACGTGATGATAAATTGATTCGGCAAGTGGCAGATCGTTTTCGCGAGCTTCGAAAAGCGCGTGGATTGACCTTGGATGCTGTTCTGGAAGATACGAATGTCGATATCAAATACTACGAATCGAGAGCTACCAACGTGACGATCACGACTATCGCCATTCTGTGCGAATACTTCGATATCTCGCTCGAAGAGTTCTTCAAGGGAATAACTCCTTCGAAAAATCTGAGCCTGTAAGGATGGCAGAAAGACGAGATGATAAAATGCTCCGGCAGATTATCGACAAGCTTCGCGATATTAGAAAATCGCGAGGACTGACGCAAGCCGCCGTATATGAGGACACAAGTGTTCAAGTCTCGAAATATGAGGTAGGTTACATGAATATGTCCATCACGACCATCGCCATTCTATGCGAATATTTCGATATTTCGCTCGAAGAGTTCTTCAAGGGAATAACTCCCTCGAAAAATCTGAGCCTGTAGGATTGCAGGTTATGCAATAATAGCTTGTTTCGTTGGGCTAAAGCCCATATATAAGCAAGATGTTCGACTATCCGTCGGTTAAAACCGACGGCAATCGGCGCTGTTGTCAGACTGTACCCCATAAATTCGGGCCGGAACATTATGCGGAGGTTGCGGTTACCGACAAATAAAAAAGCCGGGACGGTACAAAAGTACTCTTCCGGCTTTTGAATTGTGGAAGTGCGACGGCCGTGCCCTGATTACTGCAAGCCGAGGAGTTCCTCCATCCTGTGATTGACCTCGGTGTTATCCATCACTCCGCCGAAAAAGTCGGCATGGGCGCCGTAGGCGAATAAAGGGATCATGGTGCCGGTGTGACCGCCCGTGCCCCATTCGAAGGAGATGCCGCTGTCGGGGAGCAGGAAGTCCTCCTTGCCCGACGGAATGGAGAGACCCCCGGTCTCGTGGTCGGCGAGAACTATAACGAGCGTTCCGGGATGAGCGTCGGCATAATCGAAAGCCACTCCGACGGCCGCGTCCAAATCCCTCATCTCGCCCAGCAAAGCCTCGGCGTTTTTCGAGTGGCTCGCACTGTCGATATAGGAACCTTCGACCATCAGGAAGAATCCGCCGTCGGCCCGGGGAGCGGCCGCGGTGAGAATTTCGAGCGCTTTTGCGGTCGCCTTCGGAAGGTACTCGGGATCGCGCCCCTTCGACACGAGCGGAAGTCCCCTCTCATAGAGAGCCATCACCTCGCCGCGTGTGACACCGTCGAGCATTTCGAGGCTGTCGGCCATGAAATAACCCTTGTTCTCGAGTTCTTTGACGAGGTCGCGGCCATCCTCTCGGTCGGTCAGATATCGGCGGCCCCCGCCTATGGCGACGTCGATGCCCGAGTCGAGCAACCCGAGGGATATGTCGGCGTAACGGTTGCGATTGGTATTGTGGGCATAGAAAGCTCCCGGAGTAGCGTGCTGTATGGTGGTCGTAACGACCAATCCCGTGGCGAGACCTTCCCGCTCTGCCTTTCCGAGGATCGTTTCGAGGGGAGTACCGTCGGGAGCGACCCCGAGATAGCTGTTATTGGTCTTTTCGCCCGTCGCGTAAGCGGTTCCCGAGGCGGCAGAATCGGTGACGCGGTTGTTGGCGGAGTAGGTTTTGACGAATCCTCCGACAGAGGCGCGTTCCATGTTCACAGGTTGATAATCACCCGAAAGCATCAACGCCGAAACATGGGCAAGGCCCATTCCGTCGCCCACCACGAGTATGATGTTCTTAACACGCGGCGAGGAGGAGGGCGTACTCTTTTCGCCGCACCCGGTCATCGGAACAAGCATCGTCGCTGCGGCCACGGCGAAGCGGAAAAGGTGTCTTTTCATGATTTTTCGATCTGTTTCGGCAAAGGTAGCGCTTTAGTATGAAAAAAGTCATTATCTTCGCAAAAATTAACATAGAGGGGGTTTATTATGCGAATATTGGTTACCGGAGCCAACGGACAACTCGGAAGAGCACTGAAAGAATCGGCCGTCGAAGGCGAATGGCTGTTCACCGATCTGGCGGAGCTGGATGTGACGAACAAAGAGGAGATAGAGGCCTGGTTCGAACAGCACGAGCCCGACGTCGTTATAAACTGCGCGGCATTCACCAACGTCGACCTTGCGGAGACGGAACGCGAAGCGGCCGTTCGCGCCAACGCCGACGCGCCGCGTTTTTTGGCCGAAGCCTCGGCGGCCCGCGGAACGGCGCTCATCCATATCTCCACCGATTATGTATTTCGCGGAAACGTCGACCGGCCCTACACCGAGGAGGATATACCCTCTCCGGTGAACTTCTACGGTGAAACCAAAATGATGGGCGTGAGGGCGATTCTGGAGATCGGTTGCCGCGGCGCCGTCATCCGCACCTCGTGGCTCTATTCGCCGTGGGGACAAAATTTCGTGAAGTCGATACTGGCCGCCGCTGAAAAGAACTCCGAGATCCGCGTCGTAAACGACCAGACGAGCCGTCCCACCTCGGCCACGGCATTTGCCCGGGCTATCGTACGCATGATCCCGATCCTTGTCGACGAGCCGGACAAACCCGCCGAACTGTACCATTTCTGCGACGCGGGGATAGTGACCCGTGCCGACTTTGCCGCCGAGATCATCCGTCAGGCGGGCCTTTCGTGCCGCGTCGTACCCGTCTCTTCGGAGGAGTACGGCTCCCCGGTTCACCGTCCCGTATACTCGGCTCTCGACACGAGTAAAACCACCCGCGATTTCGGCGTCGTCCCCCGTCCCTGGCAACAGGAACTGGCGGTGTGCCTCGAAAGTATCCGCGCCGAACAATAAGAGCTTGTTTGGAATTTCCCACTCTCGCTTTTATTGCCCTTTTCGCCCCATTTTCTCTCGGAGACTCGTTACATAGAACCACTATGCGCCTCGTCTCCGAGAGAAAATGAAACAAAAATGACTAATAAACTGCTTCGGCGGAAAAATCCAAACAAGCTCTAAAAAATCCGAATGGACGTCAAACTGCCCGCCGCCTGGAAGGAACTACTCGCTCCCGAGTTCGAGAAACCCTATTTCCGGGAGGTGACCGATTTCGTGCGTGCAGAATACACCGCCGCCGCGAAAGGCACGGGCCCTTCGGTCTATCCGGCGGCGAGGAACATCTTCCGCGCGTTCGAGGGATGCGGCCTCGACGATCTTAAAGTGGTTATTATAGGTCAAGACCCCTATCACGGCCCCGGGCAGGCCAACGGATTGTGCTTCTCGGTGAACGACGGGGTACCTTTCCCGCCCTCGCTTCGCAACATCTTCAAAGAGATACATGACGATCTCGGTACCGCGGTCCCGCCCACGGGTAATCTCGACCGCTGGGCCCGGCAGGGAGTGTTGCTTCTGAACGCCAGCCTGACGGTACGCGAGGGACAGGCGAATTCGCACTCCGACCGTGGTTGGCAAACCTTCACCGACGCCGTAGTGAGCGCGCTGGGCGAGGTGAAAGAGGGGGTCGTTTATATGCTTTGGGGAGCCTTCGCCCAGAGAAAAGGCGAGCGGCTAGATCCCACCCGCAACCTTATTCTGAAAGCCGCCCATCCTTCGCCCCTGTCGGCCCATAACGGGTTTTTCGGCTGTAGGCACTTTTCGAAAGCGAATGAGTATCTTGTCAATATGGGAAAGACTCCCATCCAATGGTAGCTATGAGTTACGAGACGATAGAAATTAAGCGGGAGAATCGCTCCCCGAGCAAAGTTATCGTCGGCGACGCGCTGCGCCTGCTGCCCGAGGTGTTGCCTTCGGGCCGCCGCATCGTCGCTGTCACCGACCCCAATCTCGACGCCCTTTACGGAGGGGTAATCCGCGCGTTTTCCGACGAACAGATAGTCATTCCCACCGGCGAGGAGAATAAAACACTCTCCACGGTCGAGAGCATCCACCGCCGTCTGATAGAGACCGGCGCCGACCGCCGCACATACATCGTCGGTTTCGGGGGCGGTATCACTACCGACGTCACGGGTTTCGCCGCCTCGACATATCTTCGGGGAGTGGAGTTCGGTTTCGTCGCAACATCGCTTCTGGCACAGGTCGACGCGTCGGTCGGAGGCAAGAACGGCGTCAACGTGGGCGGATACAAAAACATGGCGGGAGTTTTCAACCAGCCCGATTTCGTGCTGTGCGACACCGGAGTACTGGAGACCCTGCCTCCGAGGGAGTTCAGCGCGGGCCTCGCCGAGATGATAAAGGCTGGAGTGATCGCCGATCCAGATCTGTTCGAAATCCTGGAAGATCACTCGCCCGAAGAGTTGCTCTCCGCCCCCGGGCTTCTGACCCGGGCGATAGTTGCGGCGATAAGGGTGAAGGCCGCCATTGTGGAGGCCGACGAGCGCGAAAAGGGCGAGAGGCGCAAACTGAACCTCGGCCACACCGTCGCCCATGCGGTAGAGAAACTCTCCCGCCGGTATAATCACGGCGAGGCTGTGGGAATAGGACTTGCGGCGATCGCCCGGGCGAGCGTCCGGCTCGGACTGCTCGACGAGCCGACTTTCGGCCGTATCCTGCGAGCCGTGCAAAGAGCGGGTCTGCCGATAGAAACCGATATACCGCCGCACGAAATAACAAAAGCCCTCACTCGCGACAAAAAGGTCGAAGACGAGAGCCTGTGGCTTGTGGCCATACGCGGGATCGGCGACGTGATCATACGTCCCACCCCGCTCGACGAGCTTGCGGGATTGCTATAATCCGCAATGCCGGCGCTTGGGATTTGCGAGGCGCCTTTCGATGAAGGTCCCCTTGGGACCGTCGGCTATATAGGGCGTCGAACGGTAGTGGTCGGGCACGACCCGTCCCGTTTCCGTCGTGTAACCCTTAACGAAAACCCTCTTTTTTCCCTCCCCTCCTGTTTTTGGTCGTTGTTCCATAACACTCTGGTTTTTCATATTTGACTGCCTTGTGGACAAATTGCGTGCAAAACATAGCTCGCAAGAATATTTTTGAGAATAAATATATGAAAACACCTCTCTTGTTCACTGCAATTCAGATAATTACAGGTGCGGTGATTGGGAGATGAGGACATTTTTTCTACCGGGGAGCTCTTTCCTGGCGGAAAATTTTTCGTATCTTTGTGTCGATATATATTTAGAGCTAACAACTCTTTTTCTGCATCGTAAACTTAGGAACGTTGATCGTCAACGTGTTTTGGTCGGGAAAGGTTGCCAGCTCGAAGGCGTGCCGTGGCTGTATATTTGCCACGGCAACCTCGGGCGCGGGGCAGTTTTCTGACCAAAGGTATCCTAAGACCTACGATGCAGGAACTGTTACCGCGTCCATTTTGTTTTTGGGCGTGAAGTATAATTTAACGACCAAAAACAATGAAAACAACTGAACATCCTTTCGAAGGAGCCTGGGATGTGATCAGGCAGGAGTTCCGTGTCCGCGGAGAATGGGAAATCGAAGTCGAATATGGTCCGGACGATTGGTCGATCGGGTTTTTGCACGACCGCCGGTGCCTGGGCATTTACCGTCCCAAAGACGACAGGTTGGCGGGTGTCTGGAGTTACGACGAGAGCACGGGAATCAT
>QMCD01000230.1_pt1 | contig 46555 bp, 39 predicted proteins | sample 1821841 | NCBI WGS metagenome assembly QMCD01 (sample SAMN01991225, study PRJNA193472) | Termite gut metagenome, whole genome shotgun sequencing project. | isolation source: worker | host: Macrotermes natalensis
ACTTTGTGTTCTTTGTGTCTTTGTGGGAAATAATTATTATAAGTTTTTATGACCTTTGTCGTTGTGTTTATAAAATTCGTTGACTTTAGCATTGGGGGGATATTGCTGATAAGTACGTCTTCTTAATTAGTTTAATAATTAATGCTGAAAAACTTTGCGGCTTTGCGTTTAACCCCAAAAGCGCAAGCGCATTCATTTATTTTAACGCAAAGAAATTTTCCGAAAAGGTCTATTAAATGATGCTTTAAGGTCTTTGTGTCCCAACAGGCGCAAAGAGAGATAAATAAAAGCTATCGTAATCTTTATTTGCGCTTACAAATATATTTTTGGTAGCTCGTTATAGGAGAAAGAATATAAATCACTTTTCTACCATACCTTTTACCACCAAATCTGTTTCCCATTTTCATACGTAAAAATCCGCTCCTCTTTTCCTTTAGTATGGTTTCTCAACCAAAACAAGGCATTGGAAGGCGCATTCGTATATTCCAGGTATTGCTTTGAAGTTCCAAGCTGTTTTCCCATCGAAATCCATTGATTATCGTCCCAGTAAAAAAGTTCGTACTCCTCTCCCTCCTTAATAAAATTATCATCGTTACGAGGCAGATAACGGAAACTTGCGATATTCACCGGTTTTCCAAAATCCAATCCAACGCAGCCTCTTTCGTTCCATTCACTTTGATAGGCGGTCAGCGGGTCGCCATCGAACGCACTTTCCGGCTCCCAACCTTTGGGGCAATTCCTGTTTCCGATTACTTCGCCGGATAGTTTTATTCCCGGTTTTGTGGAATAAATTTCTATTTCCGAAATATCGCCTCTTGAATCCGGAGATGATAAAAACCAGAAATAACGGTACGGCTCATTTAAAGAAATACTTACCGGATTATAGCGTATTTCAGGAACATCATTGACTACAAACACCGTCAGTGAATCGCTGAAATCCGCATTGTTTGCAACTTGGAACCTGCCTCCAAGCAACAGTTCACCTTTTTGGGATATGTTGCCCAACCTATATTTCCTGGTCAAAATCAATGTTTGTTTTTTCGAGTGATCGGGAATAAGTTTTTTTACCTCCCCTTCTTTGGTCAGTATAAAAGGTTCCGCAGCAGGCTGAATACCATTCCAATTGTAGTAAACCGGCAAATAGGCAACATCTTTTCCCATTTTTGTAAAAACAGCTTTCCCGCCATCAATTTCACCCCAATGTACCGGAATCCAATCTTGATTATTAAAATTACACAAGTAAGCATATTTCCTTTTCTTCGGAGGCTGTTGCACGAGAGCCACAGAAATATCCATACAATTCAGATAGGTATCGGTCACATCTCTGATACATGGATCATGGAAAAGCGGCGGCAAGTATTTGTCTTTTTGTTGTATAGCGGGCGTTTCCGGTTGTTTCCCGTAGGTTTTCCTGAAAACTTTGGAAGCGACTCTGTAATTCTCTTCGTTTTCTATCCGGTGATACCCGACGGTATCCAATAGCGCACTCGTGCCGAACGAATAATACTCCATCCGGCCATCGCCGGTATAAAGCGCATTCCATGCATGTCCCAGGCTACGGTTTGCCCATTGCGGCACAAAATCAATTGTTGAAGGAATACCCAGCGATCGGAAAACAGCCGTACCCCAGACGGCATAATCATCACATGCTCCCTGTTTCATGTTTATCAATTGAGTTATCCGGTAACCACCCGGAAGCAGACGGTAAACAATATTTATGTTAGATAAACGACTGATTTGTCCCGCTGTAATTTGCAACAGTTGCCTCTGTTCAGGTAAATCTGTTTTTCCGGCAAAACTGCGAATTTCGGCATAATTCAGTTCCCGGTTATACATACGAAAATTTTTTATTTCTCCTTTAAAATAACGGGGACCAGAGGAAGCTGGACGTAATTTAACTGGTTTACCTGATTTACCCGGTCTTCCAATACAATTACGAATCATATCTTTATGGGTTAAGGATGTCCTTATTCTTTTTTTCAAGATACCATTGATGTAAAATGATATAAAATTGTTGGAATAGGTCATAGCTACATGTGTAAACTGATTAAGCGGTAATGGAAATTTTTCTTTTATATCTTCCCAGACATTTGGCTGGGATACTAATTGGAACAAAGCCACCCCATCCCGATCATAAGGTACAAAACAAACATAATTAGCGGGATCTTTGCCGAAGTCGAATACACGAGCCCATTTCTTGTATTCGTATGGACTTACCAGACAACTTACCGTGAATTCTGGAATCGTATCAAAATTTTCGGAAATAAAAAAATAATCTTCTCCATTCAATACGATAGATGGATAATATAAAATTAAACCGCTATCCAATTTGCAAAACATATCCAGTCCTGATTTTATATATGGATAAAAAGTATCCCTGTAAGTCGAACGCCAAAAATCCGGATGTTCTTTTTTCCCTGATTTATAAGGCAAAAGGTATTCGCAAAAATCATCAAAATTCAATTCTTTGGCATACGGTAGTTCCCACGCCTCAAATGCCCTGTCGATATTATCTATTAAAAATTCAGCGGAAACATATTCAAGATCAGGAACGGTCTTGAATTTTTCTGGCTCCATTTTTTTCAATTGATTCAAGAAGTTTTCCTGTTCTTCCGTAAGGCTTTCATGACGTTCGTTCAATGAAAAAATAGAATCCAACGTATTGTAATAGGCATCCAATTGAGGCGATGTATAGAAAGAATGTACATCCATGTTTTCAATTAAAAACCTGGCTGCTTTTAATTTTAAGCTGTCGGCAGGGTCTTTGCCGTAATGTTCCAGTACTTTTTCTAATTCGACCCGGTTCTTGCCTGCTAATTGTAATGCCTGTTCAAGATTGTTGAGACCGGATTTTTGATGACAGGAAAAAAAGAGTAAAAAGATAAATATAAATACCGGATTTAGTATCTGTTTTTTCATGAGATATTTGAACTTGCCGTTTTATTCACATTACTAGTACGACTGAACTCTTCTTTCAACCGTTTGATCTCACCCTTCAGTGCTTCGATATATTCCTGCTGATTTTTCATGAGAAATTCAGGAATACTATAAAAATAATTATTTCCTGTTACATATCCGGAATAGCCTGAACAATTATTGTGATTATTAATAGTAGTAATATTTTCCTCTTCTTTGATGTCTTCTACTGCTTTGCCGAGGAATTTTGCCATACGTTCCCATTCACCGTCGGATATCCGAACTTCTCCCCATTCCCTGCGCTGATATTGCGATTGGCTCATAAACAACAATTCTGCCATGTCATTCTGTGTCATATTTCTTTCTTTACGTGCTGCTATTAATTTAACCTTTGCCATAATCCTAAAAAATTAAAACGATTTACAACCACGAAATTAACAACAAAAACAGTTAATAAAATTACAATAAAAGTAAAATAATCTAATTATATAAAAACCACATAAAACCGGATAAAAATCACATAATAACCACATAAAAAAAGACCATTTTTACTGAAAAGGTTTTGTAATATTGCACTGTTATTTTTTCAAGACAAAACAAGACAAGATGAAATAGTCAAATTTCTGTAACAGTATTTATAATATGAATAAGTTTAGATATTTTATACTCCTTTGTTCAATCATATTTTTCGTTGGATGCGGTTCACGTTCGACTGATACTTCAAATGAAAGAAGTAATAACCGGCAAACCGTTTTAGCAGATAGGATATTACAGTATTTCCGGCAAGAACAATTCGATAAAATTGCCGCTCATCTTGACCATAGGGCAAACGCGCGTTTGAATAAGGATGGCGGACTGGCTGCAATGTGGAAACAATTAAATACGCAATACGGAAAATATGAAGAAGACGAATTTTATAGCATAGAAGAACTGAATGTAATGACCGATAAGGTGGTATATATATGCACGTTTGGCCAGGAAAAACTTTATTTTGAACTAAATTTTTTCAAGGGTAATATTGCTGGCTTGACTTTCAAACCAATTACAGATTAGTGTCGGTTATTGTTTTTTAAATTTTATTCCATACTCTCGACTCATTAAATTTTACATTTTATGCATAAATTTAAATATCTTATACTTATATGTATAACGGGGTTTTGTATTAATTGTGGTTCCCGTTCGGTTTCCATCCAAGATTTTGGAGATCAGATAACTTTGACTGATAGTATATTACTGTATTTTCAGCAAGAGCAATTTGATAAAATTGTCTCTCATCTTGATAATAAGGTAAAAACACAACTAAATAAGGAACAATTGGCTGTGATATGGGCGCAATTAAATACGCAAGTCGGTAAATACCAAAAAAGTGAATTATATAAAGCAGAAAAAGTGAATACCATAGCCAATAAGGTGGTCTATAAATGCTATTTCGGTTCACAAAAGCTCTATCTTGAATTGTTTTTTGGTAAAGATAATAACATTGTCGGTATATTTTTCAAACCTAATGTATAGTTTTTATGAAGGACTTAACTTCCATAGCACTTTTAGTAACGCACCAATGTAATATTGAATGTAAACATTGTGGATTAAATTGTTCACCAAGAGAAAAGGATTGGATGAGTATGGACGAAATGAAAGACATTGCTGTCCAAGCATCTGATTTAGGTGCAAAGTCTATTGTTTTGAGTGGTGGCGAACCTACCTTGATAAAACACGAGGAGCTTTGTAATTATTTCAGGTTTGTAAAAAAAGAAACCTCTATTGTTAACATTCGGATTGTAACTAACGGACATTGGGCAAAGAGTTATGAAAGGGCGTATTCCATTCTTCGGGACTGGAAAAATGCAGGATTGGATGAATTGAATGTTAGTTGTGGTGAATTTCATCAGGAATTTGTTCCCATAGAGAATATCGTATATGCTTACAAAGCCGGTTGTGACTTGAATTTTGCGACTGTTCTTTTTGCCGGAGAATTTACAAAGAGTAAACGTAATGGAAAAGTGACACCTTATGATTTTGAAAAAGCATTAGGTTGCCGTATCATACAGCAGAGTCAAAGTAGTCCGTTTATAAGCAAAAAACATGGCATGACATGTAGCAGCGCTGTTTTTTATGGAAGAGGGTATAAATACATCAAACCGGAAGAAATACCTCCTGTTGAATACGGAAATATTCCTAATACATGTAAGAATACGATTTCCACTTTATCACTGCATCCCAATGGTAATGTAACATTTTGTTGCGGAGTGGGGGCAAGAGATGTGAATTTTCTGAGCATTGGCAATTGGAGAAAAGAAAAATTACAGCATATTTCAACCCGTGCAAACGATGATCTATTTGCCAATATCATCCGGTTTTACGGATTGAAATCACTGAAAGAAAAACTAATGGAAACGCATCCGGAAATAGGATTAACGCATAAACCCAATTATGTCAGTATATGTGAATTGTGTTTTGAACTTTTTACAAACAAGAAAGTATTGAATTACTTGAACAAAAATGGTTTAGAACTAGAGGAAGAACTGATTACAAAAAAAATCATGTCCCTTTCTACCATTTATTCTCCTAAATACGTTTACCAATGAGCTTATTAATTTTCATAATTACATTTGTAACAGCAGGCGTATTGATAACTATAAAATTAAAGAATTCTCCGGCGTTATCTTGTAAGTTAAGTAAAGGGCAAAATAATATACTGAAGTGGAGTATTTTTGTAATCATTATGCTTGTCCCTGTATTATTCGGTATTTATGCAGATAAGCATCCTTCTATTACATTGGAGAATGGTGTTATCCGTATGGGAGGAAGTTTTGGCGAAGATTTCCGTGTTTCAAACATAGAATCGGTTGATACTGTGAATGTTTATCCGAAAATAAATCTTCGACTTGGCGGCTCCAGTTTTTTTGTCAGCCATATCGGAAACTTTGATATAGAAAACGAAAAGGAGATAGCCAAACTGTGCATATACCATAATAGACCGCCTTTTATCAAAATAAGAATGAAAGACAATCGTTTGATATTGCTTAATTTTTATGACCCGGATAAGACGATAGAGTTTTACAACCGATTGAAAAATGTTCAATAAAATTAAAAAGAAAAGTTTATGTTTAATATTCATACAAAGTCAATTAACACTCTCAGAGAATGGTTGAATGAGATTTCCTATTCTGCTTTGAATCGTTATATAATGCAAAACATTGACCAAAAAGGAGATTTATATCCTGATTTCGATAAATTTATGGGAATAATAGACAGGATAAATCCTTTTTATGCTTTTATTTTTTCTGTTTTCCGATTGGGACAACCTACCGAACGTACTTACCTTGACACATTCTTTCCCCAAAAAGTTGTTGACGCACTGCTTGAAATTGGATTAATGGAGCAAACAGAAAAATTTTACCGCATGCCGCAGATAGGAATCTTACCATTGGAAGGTATGTATTTTATTACCGGTTTGCCGGAAACTTATCCAACTGTTTTGCGAAATAACTTTTGTAAGCAAGTAAATCAATCCGTTCAACTTGTTATGGACGAGATTAATTCGCAACCAATTGGAACAAACTTCCTTGAATTTCATGCCGATTATGGTATATTGGCAAATATGGCAGCATTTAAAGGATTTAAAAATACTCAAATATATCCGAAACACCATAGCTATATTCCATTCATTCAACTAAATTTAGCTCTGAATAATCATGAGGGAAAAATAATTACTGATACATGTAACACAGAATATGACCTAATAACTTGTATTCATTTCTCCGTTAAAGAAAAAATAGAAAAAGGAGAGTTGAGTATTACAGATGAAAATGAAATTATTCAATCATTTCCCGTTTTTTGTCAGTTGAAAGAGAGAGGTAAATCTATTCTTTTGTTGGAGTCAATTGGTACAATAAATGGGATAGCTGTAAACGAACAATTAAAAAAAATAGACGGATTTAAGATTCAATCTATTGTATTGGAAAAAATGTCATATTTTTCCTTGATTTCAAGCAATTATGATCAATCATCGTGGGAAAAACAGTTTGAATTGGTACCCTGCGAATATGAAAATTATGCACGTAAAACGATTGAATTGATGGAAAATAAGACATTTGTTTTTACTCAATTATTGAAAATTAATAAAGGAAAAGAACCTTTCATTTTATATCCTTTTTATAGTCCCAAATATACCGACCCCACATTTAATTATGTTTCGCTTATAGTTTAAAATATTAATCATTAAAATTAAATTTATCATGAAATGTTTAGATTTTGAAAATCGGGTTTCTTTAACCCAAAAAAATGAAAACCTCAAAGAGATAATAGAATCTTTAGCATCCGATTATAAGAATCGGGAAGATTTTCTCGGTACACCATGTAGTAATACAGAAATTAAAACATCGGAAGTTTGTTCGGGGGGATATCTCGTATGTGCTGCTGGGGTTGGTATTGTTTTCATAGCCGCAGTTATTGCCTCAGTTTATGCAGCTGTCGCTGGTTTTTCTTGGGCTATTGGTTACAATTATGATACAATAGAGGTCGATTCTGTTATTTACAAGAATATTGTGTGATAGAGATTAGCGTGATGTAATAAAAAAGTTTATATTTGCAAAACAATTGCTTGTCCGCTTTAATCAAAACCTTGTTGTATATATTCAATACTATTGATATGTTCTTAATTTTCATAAAATACCGGGAACAATCCATGTATTAATTACACTCAAATAAAGCCAACAAAGTAGATAAACAAAATAAATATAATATTATGTATACTATAGATGTGTATATTGTTGTTGCTTGTACTATTTTCTGTGTATCGGGAATATTGATACACAATTTTAAGATGTATTGGTTTATTAGTGGATACAATACAATGCCCGAAGAGGAAAAGAAAAAGTACAATATAAAAAAATATACTAAAGTAATGAGAAATGTTTTTTTTATTGCATCACTTTTAATTCTTTCAGGAGCATTTATTTTTCAACGCCTTGGTATCTCCGAATATTGTACTCCTATTTATTTTATGACTATTACAATTGGGATGGTAATTTTTTTGATTGTATATGGCCAATCGAAGAAAATAAAATCACCCAAAGAGTAGTATTATAAACAAGAGAAAGGTAAAATATGCTTCTTATCATACAATAATAGAAGGGAATTGCAATTCCTATTTTATTTCTATATCATATAAAAAAATAAAACAATCGGTGACAGTTTATTGAAATATCATTTTTTGAATCAACAGACACAATCGATTATTCAACTGATTATGGATACAATTGAAAAAGGTGTATATGAGGCATACCAAGGTAACAGTGGTGTATGTGTCGCTATGGATGAGTATAACATCTCGCGAACATCTTCTGGATTTCTTGTAGAGTCAAATAATACGATTTTCGGTTCTAATGGATTTCAACAAAAAGCCGTATTGCGAACCAATTCTCATTGGCAAATGCAAGAATTACGAGTTATTGTAGAATCTTTAGGAATAGAAATGTACGCATTTATTAAAGAGAGAAAGTTATATCTTCAACAAAAGCAACAAGATACAAATATTGAAAAAATTATTGACTTACAAAGTAATAACTATTTTTTCATGTATAATGGAGCTTTGGTAGTCCCTATTATTTGGTTACGAGGGGTTGATTTTGAGAATTACGATAAAGTTACCTATCAAATGTTACCAATGGGATACGCAGAGGTCAAACAATTGTATAGTTCTGCTTCTTTTGGTCAGAATATGCGAAATTTTTCACTACTGATGTATGTGCAAAATTTTACGAGTATTGTTAAGATACAAACTGATATGTCGGGAAAGTTGTCATTTTTTCACGATGAAGCAAATCAATTAATCATCAAAACTCGATCATTCTAAGATATGGAAAAAACCAAAAAAGTATTTAGGTCGCGCATAAGCGTTTTAATCATTGTATTTATTGGGGCAGTATTCATACCGTTATCCATGCCAATATTTCAACATGGCAACTTTGAAACGGCGTACACTTTGGGTGGAGCATTTATGTTTATAATATTTCTTTTTTCCGGAATGCGTTATATCATATCAGGGAACAAACTACTCTTTAGAATTTGGTTTATTCCCTGTGGGAGTGTGAACATTATGGATATTGTTTCAGTGGAACGGTCATACAATCTACTTTCGTCTCCTGCTGCTTCTATAAAGAGATTGTGCATCCTATTTGAGAAAAAAGCAAAGTTTCCATACGCGCTGGTTTCACCAGTTAAGGAAATAGAGTTTGTTGAGGAGTTGAGAAACATCAAATCTGATATTCATGTCAAAATAAACGATAAAAAAGATTGGTGGCGAATTTGGAACTGGGATATTTAACAGAGTAATCATGAAAAAATACAGATATGTATTTGTTTTCTTATATCGTTTTCTTAGCCCATCTTTAAAGAAGACGTTGGTAGCAATTTTTTTGTTCGGGTTAGTAGAAATATTCCTGACTATTCGGATTCCATTTGTAAATGCCGATCTTATCAATGCCTTAGCATATAGTCAGTGGGATATCTTCAAACATTGGGCGATAATTTTGTTGCTGTTGTTTGCAGGACAATTGATAGTTGGACTTTGCAACAAATACTTATTGGTGCTGTTTAACGAAAACATGGAAAAGAATCTTCGTGATGGTGTGTTTGAGTATTTATTGACACAGCCTGCAGTATTTACGGAAAAATATTCCACTGGCGATATTCTTTCACGCATACTCAACGATACGCCCAAAATGAAGAATTTTATTATTGGTGTGGCATTACAATTTTGTTTTGATGTAATAGCTATTACTGTTACGTTTTTTATCTTGTTTCAACATAATTGGGTATTGTCGTTTATCGTTTTTGCTTTTGCTCCATTAGCAATTTTTACAGGTTCGTTTTTCAAAATTAAAATCGGGGGCACCACTCGTGAAGTACAAGAAAAGGTTGCTATTTTTACGTCTAAAGCGCAATCATGGATCGTCCGTTTTGTTGCAGTGAAAATTTACGGCATAGAAAGAATATCCTTCAGACAGTTTGAAAAAGATAGCCAGCAATATACACATTCCACCATAAAAGCGGGTAAATGGAATATTTTGATGAATACAGTCAATGCCGTATTCCTCGGAGCACCAAGCATACTGATATTGGTAGTAGGCGGCTATTATTGTCTGCAAGGAAAGTTATCCATCGGCGAACTGTTTGCATTTCTTACTTTTTCTACTTATTTCATTGCACCGCTTCAACGTATGATTGCACTAATCAATGTGGAGTTACCCCGGATATATCCTATTTATGAACGGTTTAAAGAATTTGGTATAGCGGATTATAACCATTCGATTGTTACACAGACTCTGTCAACTAAAAAAAATTGTATGTTGAAAATTAACACACTAGAAATTAATAATTTGGAATATATTAACGAAAAAAGCGATTTCGGACTATCTATTCCCAAATTAATTTTCCACACAGGGCATATTTATGGAATACAAGGTACAAACGGTACAGGAAAGACAACTTTTGCTAAATTACTAAAAGGCATTTTATCTCCGCAAACAGGAACTGTTTATTTTTCCAATACTCAACAAGTACGTCCTGAATCACAAATATTTTTATTAAGTCAAAACGCTTTTCTTTTCGATGGCTCATTATTGGATAATATCAAATTATTTAGTGATGACTGCGATATGGAAAAATATCATACTATCATCCGTCTATTGAATATTGAAAAATACGAGTCAATTCTTTCTCCTTCAGATAATAATATTGATAAATCTCGAATGTTATCAGGAGGGGAATTGCAAAAAATCAATATTGCCCGAATGATGTATTCTCAATTTCCTGTCTTGATCATGGATGAGCCGGACAGTTTTGTTGACACAAATACAAAAACGATATTAATGGATTGGATTCGGCAAAACAAGAAAAATAAAATAATGATAATTATTACACATGATTGTGAATTATTAGAAATTTGCGACACTACATATCATTTAGAATCAATTACAGAAAAACCAAACCATTCAATGATTCGCCTATGAATGTCAAATCTTTGTATATATTACCCACTAATTATTGTCCTCTGAATTGTGCACATTGTGCAGTTCGGGATAAAAATACACCGCGTTATGATTTGAATATGGATATTGCGGAAAAACTAATACATGATGCTCCCTCCCAACAATTCAGTGTTTCAATCATAAGCGGAGGCGGTGAACCTTTTGCCATAGATAAATCTGTTTTAACACGTATTTTAACCGCAAGTACTCGTGAAAACCTTTATACTAAAATGACCACTAACGCTTATTGGGCTAGTTCATATCATGAGGCTTACAAAAGATTGGAACCGTTAACAAAAAGCGGATTAAAACATCTTGTTGTCAGTATTTCGGAGGGGCACCAAGAATATGTTAAATATGACCAAATATTAAACGCAGTACGTGCTGCGAATAATTTAAATATACGATGTAATTTGTATTTAACCACATTAAATCGCAAAACAGACCCGTTAAAAAATATTGTTGATTATTTTATTCGACATAAGCAGCCTCTACCATATATTTTTTCGGAATATTATTATATTCCTTTTGGTAATGCGGAGGAGAATTTTGATTTATCTGATTTTAAATTGACGGACATTAGCAATATCCGAGGAGGATGTCCTTCTGTCGGAAATAATATCTGCGTGCATCCAAATGGTGTAGTAACTCCTTGCGCAATGGTCTTTAGTCTGTACGTTCCTGCATTGCATATTGGGAATGTATACCATGACAGTTTGGCAATTATAAAAGAAAAGGTTGATAACAGCCGTTTAGCACAATGGCTTGCCGTACATGGAGTTGTTGCTCTGAAAGAAATAGTTGAAGAAAATACAGATATACGCTTTGCCAATCAATATGTAAATATTTGTCATTTATGTTGTGACCTTTTACGTAATCACAAGGTACTGCAATTTTTAAGAGATATTGGTTTAACTAATGAGCAATAAATATGGCAGCATTATATTCAAAAATTCATATTTGGGGCATTCGGATATTGATGTTTGTGATTTTGTTGGGTTGCTGTGCAGTCTATTCCGAACAATTATTCGATGGAATTAAAACAACCAAGTCATTTTATTTCCTTATCGTTCTCGGTCTTGCTTTTATTTATGTCTCGCTACATATACTCTTGAAGAAAAAATCGGTAACATTACCTTTATCATTTCCTGATATAATAATTCTTCTTTACCTGCTTTGGGTTTTTATTCGCTTATTAACATCACAGACAGGTTCTATCTTGAATATAGATTTTTGGATATTGTGTGGGGTGGTAATGTGGTATTTTTTCTCACGGATAATTTTCTTTAAACAAAAGGACATTAGCACTTATATTTTTCCTCTTTTTATCTTATTAGGATATTTTCAATTATTATTTTGTATCTTGCAATTAATCGGATTAATAAGTTCATTTTATCCTCTTTTTCCTGTGAGTGGAACATTCGACAACAGTTCTGAATTGTGCATATTCCTTACCTCTTTACTCCCTATTATTTGTCTACAAGGGCTACAGGCAGACGACACCAATTCTAAAGGTATTTTCATGCGAATTATATGTTTATTTTATATATTCTGCTGGTTCGTCATTGTATGTATGTTAGGTTCCCGAACGTCTTTGTTGTCCGGTATAATAGGGATAGGAATTTTTATAGGATTCAGGTATGATTTTGCAAAATATCTTAGGCAAAGACTAACAACGCCTGTGAGAAAAGTTGCATTCTTTGTTCTGGGTATGTTCATGTTTATTGGGATTACCTTTTTACTATCACAATTTAAGAAAGAATCTGCTGATGGTAGATTAGTTATTTGGAAAGTTTCCTTGACGGGTATTTGTGAAAATCCGATATTTGGCCATGGCTTTAATGCTTTTCAGGCAAAATATGGACATTTTCAGGCAAAATATTTTCAACAAAATCCGGATAATGAATCGGAAATAGCTTTAGCAGATAATATGATGTTTGGAATGAATGATTATATAGAAATCGGGTTCAACTATGGATTTATCGGGCTATTTTTATATGGCTTGTTTTGGTTGTCTTTATTCAAACGGATTAGATATGAAAGTATCGTACAAGATAACATGTTGCTTGTTTCAGTTTGTGTCTTGGCAATATATCTTGTAAGTAGTGGATTTTACTTCACAGGAAGAATGTTGCCTGTTACCATTATCACTTTTTTCTTTGCCGCCTATGTAAGCAAAAAAGGAACTATTTTTAAGCAAATGAAAATCAATCGAATAAAACCCATATTCTTGATCGGTTTATTTATCTGTTGTTTTGCTTTATTTGCAATTATTAGGCAAATCAATCATTATTTAAAATGGGAACTTGCCAATCAATACAGTCAATATGGATACATAGCTGAATCAGTATCCGAATATGAAAATTTATTTTCCGATATGAAACACAATGGACAGTTTCTGTATTTCTATGCTAAAGTTTTATATGAAAACAAAGAATATAAAAAATCTCTCGAATGTTTGAAAAAGGCTGAGGTTCTAATATGTAGATCAGACTTCTACACTTTATTTGGGGATGTCTGCTTTCAATTGGGTGAATATCACCGTGCAAAGCAATATTATGAGTATGCTTTGCAGATCGTACCTAACCGGTTTCACCCGCTCTACAAACTATTTCAGATGTATATACATACCGGAGAAAAAGGGAAAGCTACACAAGTGGCGCAAACCATAGTCAAAAAAAAGATAAAAATTGATTCAATAGAGCTACAGAAAATACTTCGGGAGTGCAAAGAATATTTGCGAGACAACAAACAAACAAGTGACAAGGACAATATTTTTCCAATTAAAAAAGCAGAAGACGAAATGCCTGATTTTAAATTTACGCTAATCAATAATGGTTTTATTCAAAATTCTGATTTTGACGATGATAAATATGTGCTGATTTCTTTTTTTAATTCCGAATGTGATTTATGCATTAATGAAATTCAAGCACTTACCGATTCGATTTCATTTTTGAAGCAATGTCAAATTTTATTAGTTTCGAGTGAGGATTCAACAAAAATAGCATTATTTTATCAACAATACCAGGTTACTGATTATCCAACTATCAGGGTCGCTTATGCAACAGAAAACGAAATAAAAAAACTATTCAAAGTGTATGTAGTCCCTACTTTGTATGTTTATCATCCTGATCGACGAATGATTAAATATAAACCTGGCCCTATAACAGTTAGCGATATAATAAGATATATTAAATAAATTAAAAATTGAAATTTATGAAGCCATTTGTCCATCATTTTTTGAGTAATGGGTTGTCATACGGAATGATAGCTGGTTTATTGATTGTTATTACACGTGCTGCTGTTTATTTGCTTGAGATTGATCAAACAAATATGAATTTTGGTATACTCAATTTTGTTTATAATGTACTCGTTTTGTTTTTATGTCTCTATTTAGGCACTCTTGCTTACAGAAAAAAGAACAATGGGGGTAATCTTTCATTCAGACAAGGTTTTTTATCGTGTGTGTATATTGGTTTTACGGCAATTGTGATCATATATGTTTATGACTTGTTTTTTTATTATTTAATTGCCCCAAACTATCTGTCGAATATGTTGGAACCGCAAATTACAGCTATAACTAATAACCCGGCTATTCTTCCTATGCAAAAAATAAAACTTATGGAGACATTAGTACGTTATAAATCTCCACTATATATGAGTAGTGTAAATGCTCTTATGTCTTTGGGCTTATTAATAGTAATATCGGTAATTACAGCATTATTTACTGTAAAAAAACGTCCAATAGCCAGTTTAAACGATACTGATAATTAAAATTTATGTTTCAAGAAATTATCGTTAACATCTTTTCAAACAAAACACGTTTCATTCTCTCTTCAATCGGCATTGGATGGGGAGTATTAATACTTGTTGTATTGATTGGCGTAGGGAAAGGTCTGCAAGAAGGGGTATTCAATTTATTCAAAGGGTTTGCTGTCAATAGTATTTATGTAATTGCTTCAAAAACAACATTACCCTATATGGGAAACCCATCTGGACAACAAATCATGTTTAACGAAGATGATATTCATTTATTGAAAAGTAATATTCCATCTATTGTTTTCATTTCTCCCGAAGTAAGCACATGGAAAAAAGTATCAGCCAACAATTTGTCTGCCGATTATGAAATAAAAGGAGTGTATCCCGAATATTTTAAGATGAAACTATTGAAAACAAGTAGCGGGCGTATTATTAACCAGCTTGACAACCTCGAAAAGAGAAAGATTGTACTTATTGGGAGTAATGTGGCAGAAATGTTTTTTGATAAGAACGATCCGGTTGGAAAACATTTGACCATTGAAAATAATGTATATTTAGTTATTGGGGTAATCAAAAATACATTATTGAATAATAGCGAAGAACGACAGATTTATATGCCTCACAGCGTACATTCAACTACTTTTTCAGACGGAGGAAAATTCCCGCTTCTTGCATTTACTTATTCTAAAAAATCTGATTTTAACGTAATAAAACAACGTTTTAGGGAGTTTATGGGACGAAAATATCATTTCAATTCTAAAGATGACAAAGTCTTTTTCTTTTCCAGTGTAGAGGAACAAGTGAAAGCATTCAACAATTTATTTGACACAATTAAAACTTTCCTATGGTTTATCGGTATCTCAACTTTGGTAGGAGGTGTCATCGGTGTCGCAAACATAATGTATGCATCAGCCAAAGAACGAACGTATGAAATTGGCATCAGAAAGGCAGTGGGCGCCAGAAAAAACGAAATTCGATGGATGTTTATTGGAGAGTCTGTGATTACAACATTTTTTGCTGGTATTGCAGGTATGATATTTGGTTTTTTTATCCTTAAAGCGATTGGGGGTTTTATCAATCCGGAAGAAATGTTATTAGAAAAACCCGGATTAAATTTTGGAACATCTGTAATGACAATTGTGATATTGATGCTTTGTGGAACATTGGCAGGATTAAAGCCTGCCATATATGCCACCAATCTGCAACCAATTGATTCATTACGTAAAGAAAATTAACGCTATTATTATGAAGAGAGTAATTATATTTTTAGGCAGTATCGTATTGATTCTTATTATACTTGTTGTAATTAAATCATTTAAAAACAAAGAAAACAACGAGTATAATACAACAATTCCAACTATTCGGACTATCGAACGAAAGATTGCTATTCCCGGTGTGATTGTTCCGCATAAGGAAATTGATATAAAATCAACCATTTCGGGAGTAATGGAAGAATTATATGTAAAGGTAGGCGATAATGTTTCCAAAGGACAAGCAATTGCTAAAATAAAATTCGTAACAGAACCCAAAGAGTATCAAAATTATCAGAGACGTTTCCAAATAGCCGAAGCTCAGTACGAAAATAGCAAGAGCAATTTTGAACGGAGTGAAATCTTATATAAAAAAAATATAATAGCTCAAATAGAGTATGAATTTGCATTAACTAATCATTTGACAACAAAAGCCGAGTATGAAGCTGCGTTGAAAGAGTTACAATTTGTAGAAGGTGTACAAACCGAAACATCTGGGATTTCTAATATCATTTATTCAACGGATGATGGCACTATCGTGGAATTACCTGTAAAAGTTGGTGGTTCTATTATGGCACGAGGTACTTTTAGCGAAGGAAGTCCTATTGCTAAAATTGCAAAATTAGATTTGCTTCTATTTAAAGGGGAAGTGAACGAAGCTAATATACGGGAAATAAAAACCGGGATGCCGATAAAAATTATTATAGGTGCTTTAAATAATCTTGAAGTGAATACTTCATTAAAGTCAATTTCTCCTAAAGGTATTTTTAAAGATGGCATTGCAAAATTTAATATTAGAGCAAATGTACTCATAACCGGTTTAGAAACACCACTTGCCGGATTTAGTGCTAATGCAGAAATTATTTTGGAACGAAAAGACAGTATCCTTTCTTTAGAAGAAAAGTACTTTATTTTCAATAATGATTCAATTTATGTTGAAATCGTGGAAGAAAATAAACTCAAACAAGTTAAAATTGAAACAGGTATATCCGATGGTATCCATACGGAGATTGTTTCTGGCATTGAATATACATCTCAAATTCATGTAAAAGAATAGCATTTCAGATGATTCGATTAATAGACATACACAAATCATATAAAACAGCCTACAATTCATTACAGGTTCTCAAAGGTATAAATTTACACATTGAAAAAGGAGAAATGGTATCAATCATGGGGAGTTCCGGTTCCGGGAAATCGACTCTATTAAATATACTAGGAATATTAGATACTTATGACAATGGTAAATATTTCTTATCCGGAACACTTATGTCTAACCTGAATGACAGACAAGCAGCCTATTATAGGAATAAGATGATCGGATTTGTGTTTCAATCGGCTTTTCTTATACCTAATAAAACAGCATTAGACAATGTGGCATTACCGTTATTATACCAAAATATCAGTAAAAAAAAGCGAAACATTGTCGCAATGGAATATTTAGATCGTATGGGATTAAAAAACTGGTCTATGCACTTTCCGAACGAGTTATCTGGAGGACAACGACAAAGAGTTGCCATTGCAAGGGCACTAATTTGTAATCCTCATATCATACTCGCAGATGAACCTACCGGACAGCTTGACTCTACTACTTCATTAGATATTTTGAGTGTGTTGCAAGAGATTAATCAAACTGGAATTACCATTGTTATTGTAACCCATGAAAAGGAAATTGCAGAATTGACAGACAGGATTATAGTAATAAAAGACGGATTAATTGTTTGAAAGATAAGAAAAAGATAAAATGAGAAAGATATTTTTTACCATTTTTATTTTTACGGTACATTGTATTACTGCCGGAGATGAGGTTTTATCATTGGATGATTGCATCCGGATTGGGTTAGAAAAAAATTACGCCCTGCAAATTATCCGGAATCAGGAAAAAATCAATGATAACAACCGGACTTGGGGAAATGCAGGTTTCCTTCCTTTCATAGATGTAACGGCAGGATATGATGGTTCTCTCCTGAATATGAAGAACAAAACAACGGACGGAAATACAACTTTTACAAATGGAATTTTTAATGACGGATTAAATGCACAGGCAGAATTGAACTGGACGCTTTTTGATGGATTCAAAATGCAAGCGGCTTACTCCAAATTGAAGGAATTGCAGCAAATGGGAAAATTAAGAACCCGCCTTTCTATTGAGGAACTGGTAGCACAAATCACGTTGAAATACAATGAGCATATTTATCAGTTATTGCGGTTGAAAAACTTAAAAACCGCTGTTGATTTATCTAACGAAAGAGTGCGGATTGTCGAATCGCGTTATGAAGTGGGAGCAGCTTCTCTTTTAGATTTGAATCAAGCAAAAGTGGATTTGAATACGGATCTTTCCCTGTATATTTCACAAAAAGAGGTGGTAAATCTCTCCATTGTAAATTTGAACCGGTTGCTTGCCAATGAAAAGGTAGATACCCCCATTCTTTTAGCAGACAGTAGCATAAACTTCCTTTCAATTGTTGATTTGGAAACTCTCCGGAGTAAAACACTGGAATCAAATACCGACCTGTTGCTTGCTGCAAAGAACGTAAGGCTTTCCGAGTTGGACAAGAAAGCTATCCGATCCCGTTATTTCCCATATTTGAATGCTAAAGCCGGATATGGATACGGATTGAACCGGTATGAAACAGGATTAACAAAAGAATCGCAATCGTTGGGATTGAATTATGGAGTTACGCTTGGAATGAACCTTTTTGAAGGATTCAACACCAAAAGAGAGATGCAAAACATCCGGATAGAAATAGAAAACAAAGCGTTAGAGGAACAAAATGTGCGTTTGGATTTAATCGTAAGATTATCTAATACTTACTTGTCATATCAGAATAACCGGGAATTATATTCTATGGAACAGCAAAATCTTACTGTTGTACATGAGTATTATGAAGCGGCTATTGATAAATATAAATTAGGCTTCCTTTCGGGACTGGAGTTAAGAGAGGCACAGCAAAGATTATTGGAAGCAGAAGAGCGTTTACTTTTATCCAGATATAATATAAAATTATGTGAAATCTCACTGAAGCAGCTTAGTGGGGAAATTTTTTCCTATTTAGAGTGAAAAATTAATTCTACGAGCGAAAAATAGACATAACTACATAATTATCAACATATAATCAAAAAAACTATTATATATTTTTTGAAGAATTACTCCCATAATCAATTGTTAACCGAACCGGCAGGCTGCATTGGAATGATGTTTATGGCGATTTCTTTTCGATATCCCTTTCATTACACCGTTGTTTTTAACCTCGATTTTGCAGGTCGTTCATCGAAGTTTACGCGAAACCTCAAATCCTTTCCAATCAGCAGGGAAATATAACGAGATGTGATAAAAAAGTTTATATTTGCAAATAATTGATTTTTCACTTTAATCAAGTTTATGAATGTAATCTTGCTGTATATATTCGGTACTATTGATATGTTTTTAGTTTGGCTGTAATTTTCATAAAACACTGAAAACAAGTCATGTATTATTTTTTAACCAAATAAAGTAGAGAAAATTATGCATACCGTAGATGTTTATATTGTCGTTGCTTGTGCTATTCTCTGTGTATCAGGGATATTGATATACAATTTTAAGATGTATTGGCTTATTAGCGGATACAATACTATGCCCAAAGAGGAAAAGAAAAAGTACAATATAAAAAAATATGCTAAAGTGATGAGAAATGTTTTCTTTATTGCATCACTTTTAATTTTTTCAGGTGCATTTATTTTTCAATACCTTGGTATTTCTGAATATGGTACTCCCATTTATTTTATGACTGTTATAATTGGGATGGTAATTTTTTTGATTGTATATGGTCAATCAAAGAAAATAAAATCACCCAAAGAGTAGCATTTTTATTATAAGCAAGAGAAAGAGAAAGCCACAATCGATTATTCAACTGATTTAGATACAATTGAAAAAGGTATATATGAGGTATACCAAAGTAACTGCAAAGTATGTGTCGCGATGGATGGAGTATACATCTCGCAAACATCCTCCGGATTTCTTGTAGAGTCAAACAATACGGTTTTCGGCTCTAACGGATTTCAACAAAAAGCCGTATTGCGAACCAATTCTCATTGAAAAATGCAAGAATTACGAGTTATCGTAGAATCTTTAGGAATAGAAATATACGGCATTTATTTAGGAGAGAAAATTATATCTTCAACAAAAACGGCAAGATACAAATATTACAAACTGATATACCGGGAAAGTTGTTATCTTTTCACGATGAAACGAATCAATTAATCATCAAAATTCAATCATTTTAAGATATGGCAAAAACAAAAAAAGTATTTAGGTCGCGCATAAGCGTTTTAATCATTGTATTTATTGGGGCAGGATTCATAATACCGTTATCCATGCCAATATTTCAGCGCGGCAACTTTGAAACGGCGTACATTTGGGGAGGAGCTTTTGTGCTTATGATATTTCTTTTTTCCGGAATGCGTTATATCATATCAGGGAGTAAGCTACTCCTTAAAATTTGGTTTATTCCCTGTGGAAGTGTGAACATTTTGGATATTGTTTCGATCGAACGCACTTATGATCCGACTTCATCTCCTGCTGCTTCTCTAAAGAGATTGCGCGTTCATTTTGAAAAAGGCAAGAAATATTCAAATTGGATGACTTGGCAAAGTTCGCCTAATTGGTTAATCTCGCCTGTCAGGGAACAAGAATTTATTGAAAAGTTAAGTGCAATCAATCCTGACATTTATATTAAAATAGACGATAAAAAAGAATGGTGGCGTATTTGGAACTGGGATATTTAACGAGTAATCATGGGAAAATACAGATATACATTTGGATATGAATCTATGTTAATTGAATAAGTACCTCTGCAATATTAGTTTATACTATTGAGTTCTGAAAATCTTTATGAATAAAGGGTTTGTAAAACAGAAATAATATAAAAATCAGGAGGTTGTATTTACGTCATAATAATCAATAATATAGACTTTTTTGTAGTATCTTTTTGATTTATATGCGGCACTTGAGCCGGAATATTAGCTAATTATTTCCCACAAAAACACAAAGCCCACAAAAAACTTTGTGTTCTTTGTGGGAAACTTCTATCTTTTTTCTAAATATAAACGAATTAAGAAGACATACTTATTTTCTTTAATCGTATTTTTTCTAAACCGTTTTCATTTGTGACGTATTTACGTAATATCTTATTCTACAATTACCTTTATTAATTGAGTTTCAATATGCGACACATTCACTTTAATAAGATAAATTCCGCTTATGCCGGGCATTCTTATCCTAGTCTGCCTGCTATTGACGGAATATTCCGCCACTAAAATACCTGTACTGTTATAAATTTCAATAACGCTTTCCGAAAAATCAGAGCCTGTTTCGATGACTACCGTTCCCCACGTTTTTACCGGATTTGGATAGGCTTTGATGTTGTTTGTCAAGACTTCCGGCAGTTTTGTGGTTATCTGTTCCTCTGTTTTGAACGAGGCTTTTTGCGACCATGCGCTTTGGTTTGTTGTTGAACAAACGGCTCTCACGTATATGTCGTATTGCGTGTCGGGTGTGAGGTATTCTAAGGTTTTACTCAACTCATCGACAATAATGGTTTCTCCTTCGCCTAACGTGAAACCGGTTGCACCGTATTGGATTTCCCATTGGGAGGCGTCGTTGTGATCTGTCCATGATAAAACTCCGCTTTCGGAGGTAATGTCATCAACAGCTAATGCTGTTGGCGACAGGCAGGTCTTATTCAGCGAGATATTGTCGACTGCAGCAGGAGGGTTCCCCAGATAAGCGGAATTATTTTTCCAGAAAAACACAAGATTATAATTTCCGGTAGAGGAAATAGTAAAGTTAACAAATTGTGTATTCCATACCGAAGACAAATTTAATTCTCCACCATCAAGAGCGATCCAGTCGGAAGGAGTAGTGTTGTGGTTTCCTGCCATTCCATTTGCGTTTCCGGAGGTGATTCCTATGGCTTCCGGTACAATGAATACGCGCAAAAGATCATTATATCGTTCTCCGTTGGCTCGCCAATCAAAATGAATGGTATAATCTCCTGCATCGGCAAAATGAATTGTTCTGTAGGCATAAACGTATGAAGTAGAGGTAAATGAATAGGCATTGTCCGTCCCGTTATTGTTGGAGATATACAAAGCTTTTGTACCTCTGGAAGTGTTATTGGTAGCTGTGCCAACGTACCATTTATTTGTTTGAGAAATGTTTGCCAATGTCCATTTGCTGTTTTCTTCATTGTTTTCAAAATCAGTTTCGTATGGAAGGGTGGCGGGTATCTGAGGAAGAGCCGGTGTTGTAAATGAGATTTTTCCCGACCATTCACTTCGATCGCTTTCACTACAAACAGCTCGCACATAAACATCATAAGCTGATTCTGGATTCAAGTTTGAAAGCGCGTACGTCAATTCATCTGTCGTTACGACGGTTCCATTGCCCAATGTAAAACCTGAAATACCGTATTGGATTTCCCATTGGGTAGCCGACCCGTTTTCAGCCCAAGTCAGGATAATATTTTGTTGAGTGATGCCGGAAATGGAAAGAGTAGACGGTCTATGGCAAGATATTTTTGGGATTTTAATGTTATCGACTGCTGCCGGAGGATTGGTTCCACCACTAAAATTGTTTTTCCAAAAAAATACCAGGTTATAATCTCCGGCAGTGGAAATGGTAAAAGTTGTAGACCGGACATTCCATGAAGAAGATCGGCACAGTTGCCCTCCATCAAGAGCGATCCAGCCCGAAGGGACTGTGTTTGTGCTGCTGGACATTCCGTTTGCATTTCCTGCGGTAAGCGTTATGTTTGCAGGCACAAGGAAAGCGCGTAAAAGGTCATAAGAGTCTTCGCCGTAGGCTTTCCAATCGAAATGAATGTCATATTCGCCTGTTTCGGGAAAATGAATTGTCCGGTAGGCGTAAACGTATGAAGTAGAATTATTTGAATAGGCATTACTCATTCCTCCATCATTGGAAATATATAAAGATTTTGATCCTTCGGTAGTGTTGTTAATTGCTGTTCCAATGTGCCATTTGTTGCTTTGAGTATCGTTTAGCAATGTCCATTTGTTGCTTTCTTGGTCGTCTTCAAAATCAATTTCGTATGGAAGACTTGCAGGCGTCTGTGACTCGGGAAGCGTAGTAAATGATCTTTTTACCGACCAGTCGCTTTTATTGCTTTCACTGCATACTGCTCTTACAAACACGTCATAAGTTGTGTTTGGTTTCAATTCCGTAATGGTAGCCGGACTGGAGCTTGACTCTACAATTGTTCCGGTACCGAGTACAAAGCCTGATACTCCGTATTGAATTTCCCAGTAGGCAGCGTCACTGTTTTCTGTCCAACTCAAGTTGGCGCTTTGGCTTGTTATGGTTGAACATGCCGGATTGGCAGGAACAATGCACCGCTTTATTATGTGAATATTATCGACTGCCGCCGGTGGATTTGCCCCATTTTTGGTATCGTTTTTCCAAAAAAACAGAAGATTATACTCTCCGGCAGCAGGAACGGTAAAAGTTATAGATTTGGTCTGCCATTCGGTAGAACCATATAAAATTCCTCCATCAAGGGCTATCCAGCCGTAAGGGGGTGTGCTGTAACTTCCAAACAGTCCGGCATCCCCGTAAAAGCCGGGTATGAATTTTTCGCTTGCCGGCACAAGAAAAACACGCAGAAGGTCATAATTTACTTGCCCGTTTGCTTTCCAGTCATAATCAATGCCGTATTGTCCTGTTTCGGTAAAATGGATTGTACGATAGGCAAAAACCCGTGAAGGTCCTGAAGGATTGATTAAATAAGTATTACTCAAACCCTTATCGTTGGAAATGTACAAGGCTTTCGAGCCTCCATCGGTGTTATTTGTCGCAGTTCCGATGTGCCATGGATTGTACAGTCCGCTTAATTCCAGCTTCCATTGTTCATTTTCCATATTATTTTCAAAATCAGTTTGATATGGAATAGTCGCAAGTGTTTGAGTAGTTGAAAACGATGCGGCAGAGGACCAGATGCTTGTGTCTTTTTCGCTGCATAAGGCTCGTACATAAACGTTATATGCTTTATGAGGAGATAATCCGGTAATAGTTGCCGGATTAGTGGTTACTGTTACGGCTGTTCCTGTTCCGATCGTAAAACCTGATGCGCCGTATTGAATCTCCCATTGGGTGGCATTACCGTTTTCCGTCCACGCGATACTTGCATTATTACCGGTAATGTCGGCTGTTTGTAACTCTGTTACAGGAGGACAAGTGTGAGTAGTAAATGAGGTTTTATTTGACCAAAGGCTTATGTCGTCCGTACTGCAAACGGCTCTCACATATACATCGTAAGTAGTATTGGGAATTAATTCCGTAATAGTAGCCGGATTTTCAGATACATTTATAGTGGTTCCTGTACCCAATACGAAATTACTTATACCGTATTGAATTTCCCATTGGTCTGCCTGTCCGTTTTCTGTCCATGTTAAAACGGCACTTTCGGGCATTTCTTTGGAGCATGACAAGGAAGAAGGCGATATACATCCTGTAACAAGAATATTATCTACTGCTGCCGGCGGATTATATGTGCCGCCACCATAAGCAGTTTCATTTTTCCAGAAAAATACAAGGTTATAATTACCCTGTGTTGAGACATTAAATACGGTTGTTTTATTTGTCCATGAAGAAGATTGCTTTAATGTTCCGCCATCAAGCGCTATCCATTCGGAAGGGGGCGTATTGTTATATTCAGCCATTCCGAAGGCATCGCCTGCCGAGAGAGTAATATCTTCCGGCACAAGAAATGCCCGCAGTAAATCTAAATTGTATCCGCCATTTGCTCTCCAGTCAAAGCTAATTTGGTAATTCCCGGTTTGTTCAAAATGGATTGTCCGGTAAGCATAAACGTATGATGTAGGAGAACTGTATGTATTATTTACACCGCCGTTATTAGAAATATACAGGGCTTTTGAGCCACCGGTAGTGTTGTTGGCTGCTGTTCCGGTATACCATTTGTTGGTTTCATAAGCATTGAGTAATGTCCATTGGGCATTTTCCGTATCATTTTCAAAACCAAATTTATACGGAATGATTGCCGGTGTTTGAATTGCAGGAAGTGTTAAAAAGGATATTTTTTCAGACCAGACGCTTTCGAGATTTTCCCCACAAATAGCTCTGACATATAGATCATAAATTGTATTTGGAATTAAGTCGGAGATTACTGTTGACGTAGATTCCACCTTTAAAACGGCCCCCGATCCGACAGGGAAACCTTCCGGGGCATATTGTATTTCCCATTGGGTAGCTTGCCCGTTTTCCGTCCATGTCAAATTGGCATTTTCAGAGGTGATTTCCGAGATGGACAACTCTGCCGGAACCGGGCATTTTTCTATCAAGATATTATCAACTGCCGCCGGCGGATTTGCTCCGGAATTGTTATTGTTTTTCCAGAAAAACACAAGACTGTAATTTCCCGGTGCGGGAACGGTAAAATTTATTGCTTGGTGTTTCCATGATGATGATCCGTTTAGTTTTCCTCCGTCAAGGGCTATCCATCCGTCGGGTGTAGTATTGGAATTTCCTTGCAGATTTGTGTTGGCAACAACCGGGTTTTTAGTTTCCTGATGAAGGAAGTGATAGTATTGTTGCTGTAAAAACCATTCAGCCACATTGTTGTTTTCCGCGACAAGAAATACGCGCAATAAGTCTATATCGTTCTCTCCATTGGCAATCCAGTCATAAGAGATGCTGTATACCGCCGCTTCTTCGAACTTCAATGTACGATAGGCGCAATTATAAGAAGTTACGGTGTTTGTATAACTGTTGTTTGTCTCATCATTGGTAATGTACAGCGCTTTTGTTCCATTAGGGGTATTGTTTACGGATGTACCGGCAATCCATTTATTGATTTCGGCATTGCGGAGCAGTGTCCAGCGATTACTTTCCGTTTCGTTTTCAAAATCGTTTTCGTAAGGAATCGCAGCCGGAATTTGTGCTGTAACAAACGATATTTTTTCGCTCCAGTTACTTTTATCACTGTCAGTGCATACCGCTCTCATATAGAGGTCGTAAGCCGTTCCTGCCGGTAATTCTGAGACGGTAAATGGAAATGATGATACGTTAACCGTTGTTCCTTCTCCCATTCTGAAACCTTTCGCGCCGTATTGGATTTCCCACTGTCCGGCAGCGCCGGGGTTTGTACATGCCAGCTTGACGCTTTCGTCAGTAACGTCCGTAATTGATAACTCTGAAGGCTTTGTACATGAAACGGAAGTTTTTCTTAAAACAGGAAAACCGTTGTTTTTTTGCGGGTCTATTTCCCATGTGTTTGTAAAATCCCAACCGGAGAAAGTTGCCTGGTTTTGCAGTTGTGCTGCCGTTTTTTTGTATAGAGTTGAACCGGTTTCTCCTTCGTATGCGATGTTAACAATGCTATTTTGAAGATAATAGCTATTCCCAATTGTAGGATTTTGACTTCCTTCAAAAAGGTCGCCTATCAATCCTCCGGCAGTAGGATTAAATGAGTTGGTAAGAAGCTCACCACAATTATAGCTATTTCGAATGGATCCGCTGCTTATTGAACTTCCCATAATCCCGCCTATTTCTCCGGAACCGGTACAATTAGCCATTGTATTTTCTATATAGGATTCAATTGTTCCGGCGTTATAACAATCGGAAACCTTTCCGGCATAACCAACAATTCCTCCGGCAGTAGCTCCTTTTATGTATCCTGTATTATAGCTTTTAGAAACAGTTCCGCTATAAGCAACAATTCCGGCAGCATTGCAACCTGATATATTTCCTGAATTATAACATTCTGAAAAAGTGGCATCTACTCCATAGCCCGCAATACCTCCCACATACAATCCTCCAGGGGCATTCAAATCATTTGGAGTGTTGATAATGTCGCATGTGTTGTAACAGTTTGTCAATGTCGCATAATAACAAACTCCGGCAATGACTCCTGCATATCCAAAACTTCCATAATAATGTCCCGCCTGCAATTCTATATAAGAATCTTCCATACCAAGATTTTTTACTGTACCATTCCTTACTGAATTGAAAAAACCAACATTTTGGTCTGATACAGCCTTTTTTACCGGTCTCATATATAGACCTTTAATAGCATATCCTCCCCCATCAAATGTGCCGGAAAAGTCAAATGGCGTCCATTCTTTCCCTTCAAGTAAATTTCCGGATGTATCCCATTTTGCCCCGAAGTCAATATCATTCAAAAGCAAGATGGATGCCGATTTTCCGTTTGCAGCTATCCAAGCCAATTCTGCCGGCGTACTTATTTCATATACGCCGCTTTCGTTTTGAGGAGGTTGGGAGACTTCGCCGTTCCATGAGGCGTAAGCTTGAATGTTAAATAATAATGTAAACAGGGTACAGATAATGCTTAATTTCTTTCTCATGATTATACTTATTATACTTTTACCAGTTGTAATTGAAGGAGATTTGCGACTGCAAAAATAATCAAATAATTGCTATCCATTGCGTTTTTATATAAAAATCAGCGATTCAGCAAAAAAAATATTTTCACTATATTTCGCACAGGCAAGTTTTGTGCATAAAAGTCGTCAAATTTGCACAAAACTTGACCGTGAGCGGTATATAAAGCTTTTGCACCTCCGTTAGAAATATTTCTATAAAACGTCCCACCTTCAACTTCCAACATAGAAGACAGCCCCGTAAAATAAATTTGGAGAGAAAATCAAGGAGCTTTGGGTAATCGGGTAGTGTTGAGAAGGTTAAAAAAAATTCCACGAGCACGAAAAACCTTCATACTCGTGGAATTGTCAATATATAATCAAGAATAAAGCCTCTTTATTCTCTGAGGGAATTACCCCATAATCACCTCAACCGTATTAACCGACCCGGCAGGTTGCATCGGAATGATATTTCCGGCAACTTCCGTTCCGTTTACAACGAGTTTTTTCACGCCTTTCATTACGCCGTTGTTTTTAACCTCAATTTTGTAGGTAGCTCCACGGAACTTACGCGAAACCTCAAATCCTTTCCAATCGGCAGGAATACAAGGATTTACTTCCAAACCGCTGTAAGCAGGTTTGATACCTAAAATAAATTGAGTAATGGTATAATAGTTCCATGCAGCTGTTCCGGTCAGCCATGAGTTTTTCGCTTCGCCCGGCTTAAACGCATCTTTACCGGCAATCATTTGCGCGTAAACGTATGGTTCTACTTTATGAAGGTCTGAAATCTCTTCGGTGTAAGACGGACAAATCTTGCGGAAATAATCCCAGGCATAATCTCCGCGTCCGAGAACAGTTTCGCCGATGATAACCCAAGGGTTATTGTGGCAGAAGATACCCGCATTTTCCTTATAACCGGCAGGATAGGAAGAAATTTCCCCGTATTCAACTACATATTCGGTAAACGCCGGATTGTTTAACACAATACCGTGTTCGCAGTCCAGGTATTTCTTAACCGAATCCAGCGACTTTTTAACCATGCCTTCTTCCAGTCCGATTCCCGCCATAGTACACCAGCCTTGCGATTCGATGAAGATTTTACCCTCTTTGTTTTCGTGGCTACCGATTTTTTTACCGTAGTAATCGTATGCGCGCAGGTACCATTCGCCGTCCCATCCGTGGTTTTTAACAGCTTCGACCATATCGTTTACAAATTTCTCAGCACGGTCAGCCTCTGCATTATTACCGATTTGACGGCAAAGCTCTACATAGTCGCGACCGCAAACTACGAACAGTCCGGCAATCATCAACGATTCTGCTTTGGAGCCTTCCGAGTTATTTTCGGTGGTTTGGAATGATTCGTTCGGATCCCACGAGAAGCAGTTCAAGTTCAAGCAGTCGTTCCAGTCGGCGCGTCCGATAAGCGGCAACATGTGCGGTCCGAGATTTTCGATCACATGGTTGAACGAAACGGTTAAGTGGTGGAAAAGCGTTTTTTCCGTACCCGGCTGATTGTCAAACGGAACCATATCATCCAAAATAGAGAAGTCGCCCGATTCTTTGATATAAGCAACCGTACCGAAGATTAACCACATCGGGTCATCGTTGAATCCGCCGCCGATGTCGTTGTTTCCGCGTTTGGTCAACGGCTGGTACTGGTGGTAGCATCCGCCGTCAGGGAATTGCGTAGAGGCGATGTCGATGATTCTTTCGCGAGCGCGAGGCGGAATCTGGTGTACGAAGCCGACCAAATCCTGATTTGAATCGCGGAATCCCATTCCACGTCCAACACCCGATTCAAAGAATGATGCCGAACGCGAGAAGTTGAACGTAATCATACACTGGTATTGATTCCAGATGTTTACCATACGGTCGAGTTTCTCTTCGCCGCTTTTTAATACATAGCTGTCGAGTAAGTTATCCCAGTATCCGCGCAATTCCATAAATGCAGCATCTACTTTGGCAGCCGTATCAAATTTGGCAATAGTCTCCTTTGCCGGTTTTTTGTTGATAACGCCTTTTGACTCCCATTTGTCGTCGCGGCTTTCAAACTCAACGTAACCCAGTACGAAAACAAACTCCTTGCTTTCGCCCGGTTGCAATTCTACTTCGATGTAGTGCGATGCGATTGGCGACCAGCCGTGCGCTACCGACATATTCGGCTTGCCTGCCGTGACGGCTTGCGGCTCGCTGAACTCGTTGTAAAGACCGATGAAAGATTCGCGGTCGGTGTCATATCCCTGGATCGGAACGTTTACGCTGTAGTAAGCGTAGTGGTTGCGTCTTTCCTTAAATTCCGTTTTGTGATAAAGAGCCGAACCTTCGATTTCGACCTCTCCGGTCGAGAAGTTGCGCTGGAAGTTTTCCATATCGGTAGCTGCGTTCCACAAGCACCATTCGGCAAACGAGAATAATTTGATTTTCTTAGCCTCTTTGTTTTTGTTGGTCAATTTTACCTTTTGAACTTCGGCTAATGTTTTCAGCGGAACGAAAAACAGGGTTTCAGCTTCGATGCCGTTTTTTTCGCCGGTAATGATGGTATAGTTCATACCGTGACGGCACTCGTACTTGTCCAGTTCTGTTTTACATGGCTTCCAGCCCGGATTCCAAACGGTTCCGTTGTCGTTGATGTAGAAATAGCGTCCGCCGTTGTCCATCGGCACGTTGTTGTAGCGGTAACGGGTAATACGGCGAAATTTAGCGTCCTTATAGAAAGAATATCCGCCGGCGGTGTTGGAAATAAGGGAAAAGAAATCTTCGTTTCCTAAATAGTTGATCCAAGGCCACGGTGTGCGTGGGTTTGTAATAACGTACTCGCGACGTTGGTCATCAAAATGTCCGAATTTCATACGATAATAAATGTTATTGGTTATAGTTAATTAAATTGTTTCACATACAAATACTTCCAGAACGCACAAAATTAAAACTAAATTTCAAAAATTCTTAATTTCTATAAGAATATTTTTTTAATGTTGTATCTAACATAAAAAAAGAGTTCCCAAAAATCAGTAAATAATTTAAACAAGCATCATTATGAAATAAAACGACCAAGTATCCGAACTTAAACCGGAAGTATTGGAATCATACTTTAGCGAATTATCCATATCATAAAATATAAAAGTATTGTTAATTTAATTCTTCAGGCAAAATTACTTTTAAACTTTCGATCTTATCTATAAATTTGAGAAACAACGATTTTTCTGTTGAGTATGCCTGTTGTTTAATTTTCGACCCGCTTTATGTTCCTTGTAAAAAAATCACTTTTATTAAAACAAAAAAGGTTGAGACAAAAAATCTCAACCCTTTACTCAATACCGAAATATATTTATTTTCTTAAATTCGGTTCGTCAGACACAGTCAATTTTTTTCTTCCATGTGCCCTGCGGGATGCCAATACTCTGCGTCCATTAGGAGTTTCCATTCTTGAACGGAATCCGTGCTTGTTTTTTCTCTTTCTGTTTGAAGGTTGAAATGTTCTTTTCATCGCCGTAATTTATTTTGAATATTTTATTTATTTTCTAAATCGGGTTGCAAAGATAATTGTATTTTATAAAAAAGCAAAGCGTTAGCAATAAAAAAGTGAAATAGTTTTCAAAAAATAAAATAAATCCCTCTTTTTTATTTTATTCTCTACAAGATTTTTGTATATTCGCACCCTAAAATTTGATATGAATAAAAATTAATACAAATAATCATAAAAATAAATGGCAACGTTAGAGAAAATTAGAAACCAGGCGGGCTTGCTCATCGCAGTAGTAGGGATAGCATTATTTGCTTTTATTATCGGGGATTTTTTAAATTCGGGAACTACTTATTTCGGCACTTCTCGTGAAAGAGTAGGTAAAGTAGCCGGAACAGAATTAACCATTTTTGATTTCCAACGCGATATTGCTACAGCTACGGAAGTTGCAAAATCAATGAATCAACCTATGTCTGACGGTGATGTCCGTGATATGGTTTGGCGCGATTTCATAGAACAATCCCTGTTAAACAGCGAAGCAGCTGAAATCGGCATGAGTGTTACTCCGGCAGAGTTGGAAGATGTAACCTTAGGAGCAAACATACATCCGCTACTGTACCGCATTCCGATTCTTGTTAATGAACAAGGCGTTTTTGATCCGGAAAGGCTCAAATACATCCTTAGCCAGATAAATAGAGAAAGAACAGACGAAGAGAAAAAAGCAGGTGTAGACGAGGCTGAACAACTTCGTAACTATTGGCTGTTTTGGGAAAACAGAATAAAACAGCAAGTGTTATTCGACAAGTATCAAAAGCTCCTTATCAAATCCATGTCGGCGACGGATGCGTTCGCTTCGATTTTGGCTGATTTGAATAGCAAAGAAACAGACGCGGTATGTGCCCGCAAACTGTTTTATACTATTCCCGATTCGACCGTCACAATTACCGATGCCGATCTTCAAGCGAAATACAACGCAATGAAAGAGCAGTTTTTCAAAACGGAAGGTTTCCGTAGCGTAAAAACAGTTACTTTTGATATTATTCCTTCGCAGAAAGACTCTGCGAATGCAGCAAGTTCAGCGCAGGAAACAAAAACTCAATTGGAAGAATTTTCGGGAGAAGATATTGGGTTGCTTATTTCGCAAGTTACTGATCCTTCAGTTCCGTTTGCTCCTCATTTCAGACCAGAAAGTGAAATAAGCGAAGCGTTTAAAACTTTTGCATTCAGCGAACCTAAAGGAAAAACCGCAGATGTAATACTCTCCGGAGATTTTTACAAAACGGCAAAAATAATGTCGGATATCGAATTACGTCCCGACTCGGTTAAAATAAGCCATATATTGATTCAAAGACCAACAGATGCGGAAGCTCAACGTGTTGCCGACAGTTTGGTTGTAGCATTGAATGGAGGCGCAGATTTTACTGCATTAGTTGGACAGTTTTCTGTCAACCAGGCATCAGTCTCAACGGGAGGTGACTTGGGCTGGTTCAGAGAAGGCGGTGTCGGGCTGGAAGGTTTTGATAATACTGTGTTTACAGCCAAAACAGGAAGTATTGTTACCGTACCTATTCCTCAGCAAGGCGGGGTACACGTGATAAAAATTACGGAAAGAACAACCCCAATTAAAAAAGTAAAATTGGCAGAAGCGGCAATCAAGATAGAGCCGAGTTCGGCAACTTACAGCCAAATCTACAATCAAGCTAATCAATTTATATTAGCCAATTCTACATTGGAAGCTTTCGAGACTGCGGCAAAAACACAAGGCCTGACAATAAGACAGCTTGACCGTTTAGCTAAAAATCAATCTTCAGTATACTATTTTGAGCAATCAAGAGACATTATTAAATGGGCATGGGAAAACGAAGAAGGAGCCGTATCCAAAAAAGTATTTGAAGTGCCTAATATGGTGGTAGTCGCAGCTGTATACCAAGCAGTAGAAGAAGGATTTACACCTTTCGTGTATGTTGCCGATCAAGTTAAAGCAGAACTTTTGAAAGACAAAAAAACAAACTTTCTTATAAGCGAAATGACAGAGGCTGCCGATTTGGCAAGCATTTCACCGGTAGATACATTGAAAAATATCAAATTTAATCAAAACTCTTCGGGCAATATCGGACGCGAACCGGTTATTCCGGCAATAGCTTGTGCTACAAATGTCGGCGAAAAGTCGGTTCCAGTCAGAGGAAGCATGGGCGTTTATGTATTGAAAGTGCTGGATAGAAGAGACGTTCCGGCGGAAGCCAGTGAGGAAACCAGACTGTTGAACGACAACATCTCCTCAACTGTATCAAGAGGAATATTTGAATCGTTGAAAAAGAAAGCAACAATAGAAGATAACCGTTTCATTTTCTTCTAATTTTTCTTTTCGAGACAAAATAAAGGAGCGAAATAAAATGATTTATTTCGCTTTTTTCGTCCTATCTATACGATGTCGTTAGCAAACAGATTCTTACAAAATGGAAAAGATAAAATTATTAGGAAAAAACTTAACAGAATTGAAGCAAATCGCTTCAGGATTGGGTTTACCTGCTTTTACGGCTAAGCAATTCGCCGATTGGCTATACAAGAAAAAAGTAACATCTGTTGAGCAAATGACCAATATTTCCCTGCAAAACAGAGTGAAAATTTCGGAAAATTTTGAAATCGGCACATCTGCTCCCGAAGAGGTTATGACCTCTTCTGACGGAACAAAAAAGTATCTTTTCAAAGTAAATGACAATTACATAGAGTCCGTTTATATTCCAGAAGAGGATCGAGCTACGCTTTGCGTTTCCTCTCAGATTGGCTGTAAAATGAATTGTCTTTTCTGCATGACCGGAAAACAGGGATTTTCGGGAAATCTTCCGGCAGCTGATATTCTAAACCAAATCCAATCCATTCCGGAAAGCGATAAACTGACAAACATTGTTTTTATGGGCATGGGGGAACCTTTTGACAATACAATAGAGGTATTGAAGGTGCTGGAAATACTCACATCCGACTACGGTTATGCCTGGAGTCCCAAACGGATTACCGTATCATCAATCGGTATTATTCCGGGGTTAAAAGAATTTTTGCAAAAAAGCAGCTGCAATTTAGCTATCAGCCTGCATACACCTTTTTCCAATGAACGCTTCTCTTTGATGCCGGCAGAAAAAGTATTTCCGATAGAAGAGGTCGTCAAGGAGATAAAAAAATACGATTTCACCAAACAACGGAGGGTCTCTTTTGAATATACGATGTTCAAAGGCATAAACGATAAACAAAAGCATATTAGTAAACTTGTGCAACTGCTTTCCGGACTTGAATGCCGCATCAATCTGATTCGTTTTCACGCCATACCCGGCGTTTCGTTGGAAGGGACTTCGTTGCATGAAATGGAAAAATTTCGCGACCAGCTGACTGCAAAAGGAATCATGACCACCATACGGAAGTCGCGGGGAGAGGATATTCTGGCAGCTTGCGGGCTACTTTCTACCATGCAAAAAAAATCACATTTTAACTGTTTATAATAAAGCTTTACTTCTCATCATCTCACTAAATTAAAACAGTAAAAATGCCATATTCTCCAAAACCTCATCGAAACTGATTTGATACCCGGAAGCCAGAACTGATTCCCGTTTGGAGAGCAATTTGATGACAGCCTGCAACAAGGAAAGTTACAAAAGTTATTGAATTTATTTTTTTAAGAAATACTTGAACAGGCTCTGATATGGTTGTTTTTTCTTTCTATATATTCAATATAAAATTTTCAGAATAAAATAGTTACATAAAATCGCAGCTCCTTTTGTTTTATAAATATATTAACTGACGTCTGTTTTTATAAACTATTTTTTGTACTTTTGCCGACATTGAAAATAATATAGAAATTATTCGGATGAGTGTATTAGAATTAAGCGAACAGGAAATCCTGCGCCGTGAAAGTTTGGAAGAGCTACGCAAGATGGGTATTGATCCCTATCCTGCTGCGGAGTATGTAGTAACAGATTATTCCCAAAACATAAAAAAAGAATTTTCGGATGAGGCTGAACAAAAAAATGTAACCATTGCCGGACGTATTATGAGCCGCCGCATTATGGGAAAAGCCTCTTTTATGGAGTTACAAGATAGCGAGGGACGTATCCAAGTTTATATTTCACGTGATGACTTGTGTCCGGGCGATGATAAGGAGATGTATAACACGGTGTTCAAGCGCCTGTTGGATATTGGTGATTTTGTTGGCATCAAAGGATATGTTTTCCGCACGCAAATGGGCGAAATTTCGGTTCACGCATCCGAATTGATTGTATTGAGCAAGTCATTGAAACCATTGCCGATTGTGAAATACAAGGATGGGGTGGCTTATGATTCTTTCGACAATCCCGAACTTCGTTACCGCCAGCGTTACGTAGATTTGGTGGTAAATGACGGTATAAAAGATATTTTCCTAAAGCGGACGAAAATTTTCAACTCCATGCGCGAGTTTTTCAATAAACGCGGATATATAGAGGTCGATACTCCGGTTTTGCAATCTATTCCGGGTGGAGCAGCTGCCCGTCCTTTTGTTACACATCACAACGCGCTGGACATTCCTCTTTATTTACGTATCGCCAATGAGCTTTATTTGAAACGCCTGATTGTAGGTGGTTTTGAAGGAGTATACGAATTTTCACGCAACTTCCGTAACGAAGGAATGGATAGAACACACAATCCGGAATTTACCGCGATGGAGATTTATGTTTCTTACAAGGATTACAATTGGATGATGGACTTCACGGAAGAGATGTTGGAAAATGTCTGTCTTGCCGTAAACGGAACAACGGAAATACAGGTGGGAGAAAACATGGTTAGCTTTAAACGTCCGTTCAAGCGCATCTCAATGATTGACGCGATTAAAGAGCATACCGGTATCGACATTAACGGAATGACGGAAGAACAGCTTCGCGAAACCTGTCATAAATTAGGTGTGGAAGTAGATGAAACAATGGGTAAAGGTAAGATGATTGACGAAATTTTCGGAGAAAAATGTGAAAAATTCTACATTCAACCAACCTTTATTACCGATTACCCAATTGAAATGTCGCCGTTGTGCAAAAGACACCGTACAAACCCCGAACTGACCGAACGTTTCGAGTTAATGGTAAATGGTAAAGAGCTGGCAAATGCCTATTCCGAATTGAATGACCCGATTGACCAACGTGAACGTTTTGAGGAACAACTTCACCTTTCCGAAAAAGGAGACGATGAGGCAATGTATATTGATAACGACTTTATCCGTGCCTTGGAATACGGTATGCCGCCAACTTCGGGAATGGGAATCGGCATGGACCGCCTTGTGATGTTGATGACCAATCAGCCGGCTATTCAAGAGGTTTTACTCTTCCCTCAAATGCGTCCGGAAAAGACACAAACCAAAGATCCGGATTCAAAATACACCGAAATCGGCATTCCTGCCGAATGGGTAGATGTCGTGCGCAAAGCCGGTTTCCTAATGGTCGAATCTCTGAAAGAAGTTAATCCAAATAAGTTTCACCAGGATATTTGCGGATTGAATAAAAAATTCAAGTTGGAATTGACAAATCCGACAAAAGAAGAAGTTGCGAAATGGATAATGCAATGTCAATAAAAGAATTAGCATAAAAACGTGAAAGTACGAAGATCAGGAATATTCGCTTTTTTGAGCCTTCGTGTTTTCGCGCCTTTTAATCATAATTATGACTTACGAACCCAAAATAGCCATTATTGGAGGAGGCAGCTGGGCAACCGCCCTTGCCAAGATTTGCACGGTCAATCCCGCACGCTCTATCAATTGGTATATGCGCAAAGATGATCAAATTGAAACATTCAAACGAACCGGACACAATCCGTTTTACTTAAGCAGTGTTCAATTCAATGTAAATCAAATCACTTTCTCTTGCGATATAAACGAGACGATAAAAGATTCGGATATCCTGATTTTTGCAACACCTTCGCCTTTTTTGAAGGATCATTTAAAAAAACTGAAATATAGTTTGAGCGACAAATACGTTGTTTCAGCCATTAAAGGAATTGTTCCGGACGAGAATTTGATTATTTCGGAATATTTCCGTCAAATATACAATGTCCCGGATGAAAATTTGATGGTCTTATCAGGTCCTTGCCACGCAGAAGAAGTAGCATTGGAGCGGCTCTCGTACCTGACTATCGGTTGCCAGTCGCGCGAGAATGCACGGGTATTAGGAAATATGATGGCGTGCAATTTCGTAAAAATTTCTCTCAATGAAGATGTGCTGGGACTTGAATATTCTTCCGTCTTGAAAAACGTATACTCAATTGCCGCAGGTATCTGCCATGGATTAAAATATGGAGATAACTTTCAAGCCGTCCTCATTTCCAACGCTATCCAAGAGGTAAACCGTTTCTTGAATACCGTTAAATCCGCACAGCGGAACATCAACGAATCTGCCTATTTGGGAGATTTACTGGTAACCGCTTACTCTAAGTACAGCCGCAACCGTACTTTCGGAACTATGATCGGAAAAGGTTATTCCGTCAAAACCGCCCAGCTGGAAATGGAGATGATTGCCGAAGGATATTATGCTGCCAAATGTATCAAGGAAATCAATCGCCAATATCACGTCAGCATGCCGATATTAGACGCGGTTTATAATATATTGTACGAACGTATTTCGCCACCAATAGAGATTAAGGTATTGACAGAGAATTTAAGGTAAATAATGTGTAAAAAAGAACTTGTCAATCTTGTTTAGATCTGAAGTTCATCATAAATTATCTTCACATCTTTGTGCCTTCGCGTTCTTTGCATTAAATTATGCGCTTGCGCTCTTTGTATAAACGCGAAGGTGTAAAGACACAACGTTTTTTTAATTAAAAGAGCATTTTATTTTTACACGTTGCTAAAGATAATCTTTTCAAAAGAAACCAGGTAAACTCATATTTTTTACATTTACTGAATTTCCGTACACTTATTTGAATCAAAAAATAAAAGAATAAGAACAACAGCATAAAATAACCTACGCTTGTGTAAGCAAACCGTGTTTTAAATTATAATACCGTCTTGCATCCGGATAATCCGGTCGGAAATAGCAGCCAGTTCCTTGTCGTGTGTAACGATAACCAGCGTTTGGTCAAACTTATCACGCAACTCAAAAAACAAGCGGTGCAATTCTTCCTTGTTTTTCGAATCAAGACTTCCGGATGGTTCGTCGGCTAAGATAACATCCGGATTGTTTATCAAGGCTCTTGCTACGGCAACACGCTGTTTCTCTCCGCCCGACAACTCATTCGGCTTATGTTGGAAACGGTCGGCTATCTTTAAAAAGGAGAGCAATTCCATTGCCCGCGCTTCTGTCTCTTCTTTGCTCTTTTTGGCGATAAGAGCCGGAATCATCACATTTTCCAACGCGCTAAATTCGGGCAGCAGCTGATGAAATTGAAAAACGAACCCGATGTGTTGGTTACGAAATCTGGAAAGTGCATTTTCAGGCAAGTCAAAAACAGGTGTTTCGTTGATTTTGACCAACCCTGAGTCGGGTTTATCTAACGTACCGATAATTTGCAGCAAGGTTGTCTTTCCTGCTCCGCTTGCTCCAACAATGGAGACAATCTCTTTTTTATTAATTTCCAGGCTGACATCTTTCAGCACCTGTAAATCTCCAAAACTTTTATTTATGTTGGTTGCTATTATCATTTCTTTTAGTTTTTAGATGATAGATTTTTCTCTAACTCTTCCGTAGTCAGACCCAACAAAAGATGTCCTTTCTCGGCTACGGAAATTCTGCCTGTTTCTTCGGAAACAATAATCGCTTTAGCATCTGTCTTTTCGGATATCCCGATTGCTGCCCGGTGCCTCAATCCCAACTCCTTAGGAATATTCATGCTGTGCGTTACCGGAAGGATACAACCGGCAGCCGTAATCTTGTTGTTGGCAATAATCATTGCTCCGTCGTGCAAAGGCGAGTTTTTAAAGAAAATATTTTCAATCAGGCGCGAGTTTACGTTTGCATAAATCATATCGCCCGTGATTTCAATGCTGTTCAAGCTCATTTCCCCCTTGAGAATAATCAACGCTCCAACCTTCTCTTTTGCCATATTTTTACATGCAACTACAATCTGCATGATTTCGCTATCAATAATTTCATCCTTTTTATTTAAGAATATTTTTCCCAAGAAACGTGTGATGAAATTATTCTGAGAACCTATCCGGGTAAAAAATTGCCGTATTTCATCCTGAAAAAGCACAATCAACCCGATAACCCCCACGTTGACTATCTGATTCATAATGGCTCCGAGCAGTTGCATCTGAAAAATGAATGTGACGGTAAGCCAAATTACCACGAAAGTAAGAATTCCGATAAAAATTCGTATAGCAGTAGTTCCGCTAAGTGCCTTGTACGTTTTATAAAGCAGATATGCTACTAAAACAATATCAATTATATCTATTAATCTGATTTCAAATCGCATTTTTTTCTTTATTTCTTCACAAAATAAAGAAAAATTTCCTGTATAACATCTATGTTACGAATATTTTATGGTAAATATTGATATTAAGTAATACAAATCAATTATTGACGTATTTTTAATGCCGTTAGACATTAGTAGATACCCCGCCAAACAGCGTTAGGTACGCAATAGCGTCTATTAGGGCTGCAAACCTGCGGCTTGCTATTCCACATTACCATTCTTTTTTACCGGGCTTGAATTTTTTGTTATAAATCAGGGCATAAGTGTACAAATAAAAAACAGGTAAAGCGAAGTAATTTTTATACAAAAAATTGCGTTTTTATTCATTTTTATTGTATATTTGCACACATTTTTTGAATAAATATTCGCTAATTATTTTGATGTGAAGAATAAAATAAAAAGGCTTTCAGCCATTAGAGAGATCATATCCGGTTCGGTAGTCGGAAGCCAGGAAGAGTTGCTTCAACTGTTGCTGGAAAAGGGGTACGAGCTTACGCAAGCTACCCTCTCGCGCGATTTGAAGTACCTTAAAGTGGCAAAGACATCAAACGCATCGGGCGAATATGTTTATCAATTAACCCCGCAGGTAAAGGAGCGTGAAGAAAAAACGAGCGTATTTGCTTCCGGAAATATCCTTCGTTCCGTCAGTTTTTCGGGCAATATTGCCGTGCTGCATACCCGTCCGGGCTACGCAAGCGCAAGCAGTCTGGCTTCCGAAATTGACGAAAACGGAAAAGAGGTATTCCTCGGAACTGTTGCCGGCGATGATACGATAATTGCTGTAATCCGCGAAAGCGTTACCCGTGATGAGGTTTTGAAAAACCTTTCAACATTTATTCCGGATTTAACAAAATAACCTTAACTAAATCATTTTCAATTTTCAACTTTCAATTCTCAACTAAATAAGGATGGAACAGGAAATAAAAATAACGGTTGCCAATGAAAGCCACTTTGGCTATGTTGACACAATTTTGGATACGATAGAGGCTGCGGCAAAAGTCAGGGGAACCGGCATTGCCAAGCGTTCGCCCGGATATGTGAAGCAAAAAATGAAAGAGGGAAAAGCAATCATTGCCCTAGCGGGAGACGAATTTGCCGGCTTTTGCTACATCGAAACGTGGGGCGATAAGAAATATGTAGCTAATTCGGGGCTGATTGTGCCCGACAAGTTCCGTGGACACGGACTGGCAAAAAAAATCAAGAAATTCTCTTTTGACCTGTCAAGGAAACGCTATCCGGATGCCAAACTGTTCGGTCTGACTTCCGGTGCCGCCGTGATGAAAATCAATACCGAGCTGGGATACGTTCCGGTTACGTTTGCCGACCTGACCGACGATGAGGCTTTCTGGAAAGGTTGCGAGGGTTGCGTTAATTTTGACGTGCTCACGCGCACCGGTCGCAGGTATTGCATCTGTACCGCAATGCTGTACGACCCGAAAGCGCATCCCGAAAAAGAGAAGCAGGAAGAGGAAAAGAAACGCGGGATTTTGGGGGCGATTTTGGGGAAGTTGAAGAAGAAATAATCTTTGCGTTAAGTACACGCTTGCGCTTTTCTTGTTAAACGCAAAGGCACAAAGGTCGTAAAGACGCAAAGTTTTTCTTAATTAACAACGTGAAATAAAGATTACTGAATTTTAAATGAAAACAATACACAAAATAGTCAACGGCGATAGCCGGCAAATGAGCGAATTGAAAGACAAGTCCGTTCATTTGATTGTTACTTCGCCGCCCTATTGGCAACTGAAAGACTACGGAACGGAAAATCAAATCGGATTCAATGACAGTTACGAAAGTTATATCAATCAGTTGAATCTCGTCTGGTCGGAATGTTTCCGCGTGTTGCACGACGGTTGCCGGTTGTGTATCAATATCGGCGACCAGTTTGCCCGTTCCACTTATTACGGTCGATATAAAGTAATTCCGATTCATTCCGAAATTATAAGATTCTGCGAAACAGCCGGTTTCGATTTTATGGGACAGATTATCTGGCAAAAACAGACAACAATGAACACTTCGGGCGGAGGTGCCGTAATGGGCAGTTTTCCACATCCGCGAAACGGTATTGTGAAACTGGATTTTGAATATATTTTATTGTTCAAAAAGCAGGGAAACGCACCCAAACCAACGCAGGAACAAAAAGATAATGCCGTGATGACCAACGAGGAGTGGAATACCTACTTCAACGGTCACTGGTACTTCAACGGCGCAAAGCAGGATAAGCATTTAGCGATGTTTCCCGAAGAACTGCCTGCCCGGCTGATAAAAATGTTCTCATTCCCGAACGAAACCGTTTTAGACCCTTTTATGGGTAGCGGAACAACCGCTTTGGTCGCAAAAAAGCTAAATAGAAATTCTGTCGGTTACGAAATCAATCCCGAATTTATCCCGATTATTAAAGAAAAAATCGGCGGAAACGATACTTTTATGCAAGTCGAAACAGAGTTTTCACAGCAGCGTCATTGCGGGCTTGACCCGCAATCTCCTATAATAGATTGGAATGAAAAAATAAATAATTTACCCTATCAATTTGTTGACGTTCATAAATTAGATAAAAAAATAGATGTCAAAAAACTGCAATACGGCTCAAAAATAGATGCCGGAAGCAGCACACAACGCGAAGAATATTTTACCGTAAAAGAAATTATCAGTCCCGAACTTATCCGTTTAAATAACGATCTAATAATTAGACTGATTGGTATAAAACAAAATCCTGCAATTAACGGCAAAGCCACCGAATTTTTGTACAAAAAACTGAAAGGGAAACGTGTGTTTTTGAAATATGACAAGCAGAAATACGATTCTCAAAATAATTTAATGGCGTATCTTTATTTGGAGAATAAGACGTTTATTAATGCGCATTTGTTGAAGGCGGGGATGGCGGATGTAGATAGGAGCAGCGACTTTAAGTATAAAAATAAATTTTCGGAGATATAAAATTATGGAACTTTATATTTCAATCATTGGTGCATTTGCTGCCATTTTAATTTCTGTGGTAGGAGCTATTTTGTCTTATAAAAATAGTATTAATCTACAGACTCGTAAATTAAAAGAAGAACATTATATTGTATTTTTTGAATCGTTAAGTAATTTGGCTTCTAATAATGGTAATAAAGACGCATTGCAACAATACTCATTTGCAAGAAATAGACTATTTCTTGTGGCAAGTGAATTAGTAGTGCAGAAATTATTCGATTTCGAAAAAAATGCTGTTGGGAAACCATCTGTGGTGCACGACAAGTATTTAACCGAACTAATAAAGGCTATTAGAAAAGATTTGAGATTAAGTGTTAATGATTTACCAACTTTATATTTAAATGGCGAAAGAATGGATCTTAAATAGTACAATGAACCGCTTTCAACTCAATTTCAAGCGAAATGTGGGAGCAACTTCCGAATCAATCCGGAAATGTTCGCCCAAAACGTTGAACGAGTGGCGAGAATATTATTTTGTCAATGTAAAAAGTAAGGCGCATATTGAAGATTTAGGTAAAAAGCTGTATGTAAAAATCACGGAAGTTATTCAATCCGAAGTCGCTGAAATCACAGAAAAAGATTGTATTGACTATATGTTTCAACTGGTAATTGACCGAACATTCGATGGCTATATGACCGAAATTCAAACCATTTACGGTCAATTACAACATATTTTGGGAGTTAAAGTTGAGGCTGCGCCCGATGAATGGGATAGATTGTTCAATGTGGATTTTTACATAAAAATCAATTCCAACTATATCGGGTTACAAATAAAGCCGGTTAATTCGGGAATACAATTACCTGAAATTCATAAAGAATATGCGTTACAGGCTGAAACTCATGCTAAATTTACGACTAAATTCGGCGGTAAAGTTTTCTATATTTTTTCAGAAAAGGTGAATGGCAAAAAAGAAATTGCCAACAAAGAAATAATTCAGGAAATTAAAAACGAAATAAATAGATTACAATAAAAAACAAAACAAATGAACCAAAACAAACTACCTGAAATAATCGAAGGAATAAAAACATCAAAAAACGAAGCAGCGCAACGGCGTGAAATCATTAAAAATGAATATCTTCGTTTGTTGGAATACTTGCAAAGAAAACAGAAGAAAAAAGCGGTGTTTAACGACTTTTTGTCTGTTGACGTTTATCTTACAATGCACGAAAGCGGCAAAAAAGCAAGTTATACGAGTGCATTTAATTGGCGGTCAACTTATGCTGTAAAATATTTGGAACAGGTTATAAAAAATGCTAAACCACGAGAAGGCGAGGCTCTTTATTATTCTTCTAAAAATACAGGAAAACAAAAAGAATTTAACTATATCAATATGGCATATATTACGATTTTACAGATGAAGAAAATGATTATATGAATTTTACCATTAAATTAACATTAGGTATAAAATCAGACGGAAGACATATACAATATAGTGTAAACAAGATAGATATTACAAAATAAAAAAACTTCGTAATAAAGTCTTACAAATGATTGTCGCTTGTACGAAGTTTTAAAAACACAAAAAAATAAAGTGTTTTCATATCACAAAGGTATAACATTTTTTTGAATTGCAAAAACAAAAGAAATAATTAAAAATATTAGATATTGTACAAAAATGGAAAAAGTATTATTAGCATTCAGCGGCGGATTGGACACCTCATTCTGCGCTATGTATTTAGCCAAGGAAAAGGGCTATGAAGTTCACACTGCAATTGCCAACACAGGCGGTTTCAGTGCCGAAGAGTTGAAAACGATTGAGGAGCGCGCCTACAAGCTGGGAGCCAAATCGCACGCCACGCTGGATGTAACCGGCGAATATTACGAAAAAAGCATCAAATATATGGTTTTCGGAAATGTGTTGCGGTGTTGCGCAATGGGACGTATCCTATCTCCGTGAGTTCGGAACGCATTTTTCAGGCAATCGCTATCATTGAGTACGCCAAGGAAATCAATGCCGATTATGTAGCGCACGGCTCAACCGGAGCGGGGAATGACCAGGTTCGTTTTGATTTAACGTTCGATATTTTGGCTCCAAATATCAAAATCCTTACCCCGACACGCGATATGGTGCTGACCCGCGAGTACGAAATAAATTACCTGAAAGAGCACGGATATGTTGCCGACTTCACTAAAATGGAATATTCCATTAACGCCGGACTTTGGGGAACTTCTATCGGCGGAAAGGAGACGCTGAAATCGGAACAGACGCTTCCTGAACACGCTTATCCGAAACAGGTGCAAAAAACGGAAGAGGAAATCATCACGATTGATTTCGTAAAAGGTGAAATTGCCGCAGTAAACGGCGTGAAATATGACGACAAGATTGCTGCAATCAACAAGGTGGAAGAGTTGGGTTCCGCTTTCGGAATCGGACGCGATATGCACATCGGCGACACAATCATCGGCATCAAGGGTCGCGTAGGATTTGAGGCTGCCGGCGCACTGCTGATTATCAACGCCCACAAGATGCTCGAAAAACATACGTTGACCAAATGGCAGCAATACTGGAAAGACCAGCTCGGAACGTGGTACGGAATGTTCCTCCACGAGGCGCAATACCTCGAACCGGTGATGCGCGACATTGAAAAATTTCTCGAACATTCGCAGGAAAACGTTACCGGACAGGTAATCATCAAACTTCGCCCATACAGCTATACGCTTGTCGGCGTGGACAGTCCTTTCGATTTGATGAAGACCGATTTCGGCGAATACGGAGAAGTAAACAAAGCGTGGTCGGCAGACGATGTAAAAGGATTTACCAAAATTCTCGGCAACCAGATGAAGATTTTTTATAACGTGCAGAAGCGGAACGGATAGTAATAAACATTTCATGAATCAAAACAAAAAAAACGCAATAAAGCTTTTTGAAGACAAGAAAGTCAGGACTTTATGGGATGCCGAAGCAGAGAAATGGTATATCTCTATTGTCGATGTAGTTGGCGTTTTAACGGAAAGTATTGATGGCAGAAAGTATTGGAATAAATTAAAACAGCGATTAAAAGAAGAAGGAAATGAGTCGGTGACAAATTGTCACCAACTGAAATTGCAATCTTCCGATGGTAAATATTATAAAACAGATGTGGCTGATATTGAACAACTTTTCCGATTGATACAATCCATTCCTTCTCCTAAGGCAGAGCCGTTTAAGATGTGGTTGGCAGAGATTGCACGCGAACGGTTGGAAGAAATTGATGATCCCGAATTAGGTATCGAACGGCTGATGGAATATTATCATAGAAAAGGATATTCGGAAGGTTGGATTAACCAGCGTTTAAAATCCATTGAAGTACGTAAGGAGTTGACCGATGAATGGGAACGCCGCGGAGTAAAAAAAGGACAGGAATTTGCAAACTTGACTGATATTATTACTGTCAGTTGGTCAGGTATGACTACCAAGCTGTATAAACAGTACAAAGGGCTGAAAACGGAAAGTTTGCGTGATAATATGACAAATTTGGAGCTGGTTTTAAATATGCTTGCAGAAGCTTCAACAACCGAAATTTCAAAAGAAAAAAAGCCATGCACGTCTGCTGAAAATGCCAAAGTCGCTAAACAAGGCGGTTCGGTAGCTGCTGCTGCTCGACAAAAATTAGAATTAGAATCAGGTAAAAAAGTAGTTTCAAAACTAAATGCTAAAAATTTGAAAGCGATTGAAGATAAAGAAATATAATATGATAAAAACAGGAATCATAGGAGGCGCAGGCTACACCGCCGGCGAGTTGATTAGAATACTAATCAACCACCCTAACGTCAAAATTGCGTTCGTAAACAGTTCAAGCAACGCAGGCAATAAAATTACCGACATCCACAGCGGATTAATCGGCGAAACCGATTTAATTTTTACCAGCGAATTACCGTTGGATAAAGTGGACGTTTTGTTTCTCTGTTCGGCACACGGCGACAGTAAAAAGTTTATGGAGGCAAACGCGATTCCTCCATCGGTAAGAATCATTGACCTTTCGACCGACTATCGAAACGAAAGCGATGGTTTTGTGTATGGTTTGCCTGAGTTGAACAACGCACGCATTAAGAAAGCGACTAAAATTGCCAATCCCGGATGCTTCGCCACTGCAATTCAACTTTCTTTGTTGCCGTTGGCTGCCAATGGATTGTTGAAAAATGAAGTTCATGTAAACGCTATTACCGGTTCTACCGGCGCAGGAGTAAAACCCGGAGCAACAACTCATTTTAGCTGGCGCAACAACAATATTTCCGTTTACGAAGTATTTAAACACAGGCATTTAATTGAAATAAACCAATCGCTCAAACAACTGCAAAACGGATTTGACAAAGCGATTAATTTTGTGCCTGTCCGCGGAAACTTTACCAGAGGTATTTTTGCTTCGGT